>Ga0209755_10007593_pt1 | contig 11728 bp, 12 predicted proteins | sample TergutCo191P1_FD_187301 | JGI IMG/M metagenome (GOLD analysis project Ga0209755, IMG submission 187301) | Cornitermes sp. P1 segment gut microbial communities from Petit-Saut dam, French Guiana - Co191P1 (SPAdes) (version 2) | ecosystem: Host-associated > Arthropoda: Insects > Digestive system...
GCGAGCCCCTTCAATAAATCCGGGCAGGATCACGTTATTCATCACAGGATATTCCTGCGCCGCGACAAGTCCGATTCTTTTTGCGCCTGACGGCTGGGCGGAATCTTCCAGGGAAATCATGGCTGCGATGTATCCCGCCATGTAAGCCTGTTCCCTTTGATTGTAGCGGAGCGTGTATACATTTGGATTTCCCTGAAGTTCGCCGTCAAGAAGGAGAAATTTCTGACTGGGAAATTTTCCCGAAACCGCAGTAACAATTACCGGCAGGGAAGGATTTGATGAGACTATGAGATCATATTCACCCGAAGCCGCAAGTGTTGTTACCTGGCTTTCCCATTCCGCCTGGTTAAAGCCCCCCTCAATAACCACTACTGAAGGAGATGGCCCGGTGAAGTCTCCGGCGGCTTTTTTTGTTCCCTCAGCCAGCATTTCATAAATGGCGCTCCCGGCCATTACGCCGGGGATAAACACGGCGATGGAAGCCCCGCTTTCCGGATTGCTTTTTTCTTTCCCGTCATTTTTACAGCCTGTGAACAGGACCATTCCCAATAACAATACCGCGAACAATTTCATAATGACCTCCCGATGGAGTTATTAAAATATTATTGCCGAAATAAAAAACCCCGGCATGTGAAGCGCTGTTGCGTTTACATTCCAGGGTTCTTTTATAAAGAAAATAATCGTTTGTCAGAATCGGAAAATTTTCTTCCATCCGGACTATACCGTCGGCGCCGGAATTACACCGGCTCAGTTCATGCTTCACGGCCAAATCGGTCATGTAACGCAAAGTCGCGGGCTTTACCGCCGGCAGGGAATTACACCCAACCCTGAAAATCTTACAATTGAAAAGTAGCATGGTTTTTTATTCTCAGTCAAGCGCGTGTTTATATTATAGCTTGAGATCGTTTTCTTTATGTCATAGTATTCTTTGTACTGTTTTGAATTGTTTTATGGGGGGATTTATGGGCCATTGCGTTGTACCTGATGCTGAAGCGATACTGGACAGGGAATTTCCGGTTTTGAACAAGGGCTTTGTCCGGCTTGTGGATTATTTGGGCGGAGACGAACGGGTTGTTCAGTCCGCAAGAGTTTCATACGGAAAGGGAACAAAGAGTTACCGGGAGGACGCGGGGCTTATCGATTATCTATTGAGGAATTCCCACACAAGCCCGTTTGAGCAGGTTGTTCTTACCTTTCACGTTAAGCTCCCCATCTTCGTAGCCAGGCAGTGGGTGAGGCATCGCACCGCGAGGCTTAATGAAGTCTCAGGGCGCTACTCGGTGATGAAGGATGACTTCTACATACCCGCCGCTGAAGATATCGCCATGCAGAGTGCTGACAATAAACAGGGACGGTCTGCCGAGGCTCTGGAAAGTGAAGCGGCGGCAAAAGTCCGCTCGGCGCTTGGCGAAGGCCAGAAGTCAGCTTACGCCGCTTACAGCTCCCTTGTGGAGGAAGGAATTGCTAGGGAGCTGGCCCGGATTAACTTGCCGCTCTCTCTTTATACTGAATGGTACTGGCAGATAGATCTGCATAATCTTTTTCATTTTTTAAAACTCCGCCTTGATGCGCACGCCCAGAAGGAAATACGACTTTACGCGGAAATTATTTTTGACCTCGCAAAAAAAGTGGCGCCAGGCTGCTGCGTATCTTTTGAGCGACATTTTTTGAAGGGGGTGAGTTTTTCCGGCGATGAACTTGCAGAGCTGAGAAAGCGGCTTGGAGAAGGCGGCTCTTCCTGCGCCCTCTCTGGAAAAGACCTGGAACGCTTTGAGGAAAAACTGAAAACAGGCAGGCAGCTCTAGGATTAATATGGCACTTACTGATTTGGCGGCTGATTTTTCAATTTCAGATTTTTCATTTTCAATTGAAGAATTATCGGTGAACGCATGGCCTGCGCTTAAAACACTTTTATACGACGGCTGGATTATCAGACTGTCAAACGGCTACAGCAACCGGGCCAATTCAATAAATCCCATTTATCCTTCTACAAAAAAACTGGATGAAAAGATCAAATACTGCGAAGATTTTTTTTCGAGGTACAATTTACCTGCCGTTTATAAAATTGTCGGCTTTGAGGGATTTAAACCATGTGAAGAGCACAAGGCTATCGATAAAAAACTTGAAGAGCTGGATTACGAGATAACCCCCGAGACCTCAATTCAGACGCGCGAGATAATGGAGTTTCGTGACAGTGTACATGCCGCTGGACGCGAAGGAATGATTGTTACAGGCGATTTTGATGAACATTGGATCGAGGTAATAATAAAAAATAATTCGATCGAGGAAAAACACATCCCGACATTCAGAAAAATATTGGAAAACATCGCAGTTGAAAAAATTGTCGTCCGCAAGGAAATCGGCGGCAAAACGGCCGCCTGCGCTTTCGGCGCGATAGAGAATGATTATGTCGGTATTTTCGATGTCGGCGTTATGGAAGAATTCCGGGGAAAAGGTTTTGGCAGGGAAATCGTGGAAACCATTCTGGCAGAAGCGGCGAAACGCGGTGTAAAAAACTCATACCTGCAGGTAATGCTTATTAATCATGTCGCGCTGAGCCTGTATAAAAAACTCGGCTACAAAGAAAAGTATAGATATTGGTACAGGAAGAAGGTGGAAAAAAGGAAGGCGTAAAAATGAAAAAACCTATATTGATTGTCTTGGCTGCCGGCATGGGGAGCCGTTACGGCGGACTCAAGCAAATGGAAAAATTCGGAAGGAACGGCGAAGTCCTGCTGGACTATTCCGTATTTGACGCCCTCCGCGGCGGTTTTGAAAAAGTTGTTTTTATAATCAGAAAGGATCTGGAAAAAGATTTTCGGGAAACCGTTCTTGTTCGTATGGAAGGAAAGGTTAAGTACGAGCTGGCTTTCCAGGAAATGGACAGCCTTATCCCTCCTGATATTTTTGCTTTGGCGATGAAAAACGGCAGGACCAAACCCTGGGGAACCGCTCACGCCCTGAATTGCGCCGCGGATAAAATCGACGCTCCGTTCGCGGTAATAAACGCCGACGACTTTTACGGCAGGGAAGCTTTCGCCGCCATGGGAAAATTTCTTTCCGGTCCGGAACTTCGTGACGGCGCCATTGTTCCGTATAAACTGGAGCCAACCTTAAGCGCAACAGGTACGGTCGCGAGAGGTGTATGCGAAATTTCCGGAGATTATCTTGTTTCAATTGATGAACTTATAGCTATAGAAAAAAAAGACGGAATTATTTTTAACACAGGCCTGGACGGTGTCAAACGGGAGCTGAAGGGCGACACCCCTGTTTCAATGAATTTTCTCGGCTACCCGGACAGCGCGCTCCCCAGGATAAGGCAGTACTTCGATGATTTTATCGCCGCTTTTGGAAGGGCGCTCTCAACGAGTTCGCAGGGCGAAATTTCAAGAGTACTCAAAAGTGAATGTTTTATACCAAACGCTTCCGACTGGCTTATTCAAAACAGGTATCTAAAAATGCGGTCTCTCAAGGCGGATTCTGAATGGTTCGGGGTCACTTACGTGGAGGACAGAGCGATAGCAGCCGCGCGCCTGGCAGCTCTCACAGCGGAAGGCGTGTATCCCGAACCTCTGTGGGTTTAGATAAATGCGCGCCTCGCTGAGCCATTTCCAAAACTGAAGTTTTTGAAAAACTTCCACTGTTATGAGTTTTTTGTAAGCCGTCCCTTGCCAATCTTATAGGAAAGAAAACATCCCAGCAGAAATGTTACAGCGCCGATTGTTATAATGACAGGTGAAATGCCGCTTTTATAGACAAGGGGATCTTTGCATAGAACGCAGATGGAGCCAAGGAGAAGGCCCAATATTATCGAATAAACAACTTTGGCGTGATTCCTGAGAAGGTTTTCGATCAGTCTGACCATGGATAGGCCGCCGATAATTACGCCTACCGCCAGGGGAACCAATACCTTGCAGATGTTAAACAGAAGCGCGGTGTTTGTAATATCGGTCAGCAAAAACCTGATGGAAGAAACCGAATAAATTGCCAATGGGTAAATACCGAGAAGCAATAAGACAAATGAACCGGAAATGCCGGGAATTACCAAAGCGGCGGCTGCGATAATCCCAGCGAAGAAAATAAAAATCATAAAAGGAATAGTGATGTTTTCTATTGCATCCGCGGGGTTTGTAACGGATATGCCTTTCAAAAAAGATATAACCGTCAAAAACAAAAACGGAATGAATATCAGTAAAAAATCTTTGGTTTTGAAACTTTTGCCGGCTTCCTTAACCGTGGAATATATGTGCGGAATTATTCCGGCTATTAACCCGATGAAAAAAAACATGGTTTGGAATGAATGATTCGCGAGGAGATAATTTATTATTGAACTGAACAGGATCACTCCGGCGGCAACGCCAAGTGCAAGTGGAAATAAAAAGCCAAGGCTTTTCCGGATGTTGTCTCTGAAATGATTTATGGTTTCTATCAGTTCAAAATAAAATCCCAGAATGATGGCAATTGTTCCACCGCTCACACCGGGTATGGTTTCGGTTATTCCAAACGCGAGTCCGTTAAAAAAAGTTCTTATCGCTTTCAGCATAGTGCAGCGAAGTTTCCCGCGCATAATGCAACGAAGTTCCCCGCGCATTCTCCAGAACTCAAGGGTTTTTTTCCAGTTCCAGGAGAGCGCGCTTTTTTTCAAGACCGCCGGCATAGCCGGTGAGGCTTCCGTTCGCGCCCAGAACCCGGTGGCATGGGATGAGCAGTGAGATTGGGTTACGCCCTACCGCTCCGCCGACCGCCTGTGCTGCCGCTTTTTTTCCGCCGGCGGTAAGTCTGGTCGTTATGGCGCCGTAAGTAGTCGTTTCGCCGTATGGGATTTCAAAAAGGATTTTCCAGACCTTCTTCTGAAAATCAGATCCGGAGGGCGAAAGGGGGATCTCCGTCAAAGGTTTTTTTCGGGAGAAATATTCTTCAAGCCAGCTCTTCAGCGAAACAAAAACCGGATAGTCAGGTTCATTGAGCCAGACTTCAACGCCGGAAGGAAAGTATTTCTGTCCAACGAACCAAAGCCCGATGATGGAATGGTTTTGGGCGGCAGCCTGCATTTTGCCCAGCGGAGTTTCCGTCAGAAAAGTGAAAACCCTGTCACCCGTCATAACTTTCTTCCTTTCCCGCTGATTTCATCGATATGGATTTTCCAGACCGATGTTCTTTCAAGGTCAAGTTTTAACGCTTCTTCGAAAATGTCCATATCATCTGGCGCATAACGCTTGCTGATAACGGCGAGGGCGTGGATCTTCTCTTCCTTTGCGGTGATCTCAAAGGCCGTTCCGTTTATTATCGCGGACTCATATTCAAGGCTAAAGTCCCTGGGGACCACTTTTACGTCCCCAACGCAGGTGAGACACACCCGGTTTTGGCGCTTTAAGTTCGCGGTTTTTTTTCCGTCCATGGCGCAGTGGAAATACAGCCATTCCCCTTCTCTCGCCAGTGAGAGGGGAACGCTATATGGACTCCCGTCCGGGTTTACTGTGGCCATAACCGAATAGGCGCATTTATCTGTTACGGCGAGAGCAAACTCCCTTGATTGCTCTCTGTCTTTTCTTCGCATGTTTGTCATTGTGAAAAACAGTATAGCATTGAACGCCGGATTGGAATATAGTATGACCATGATACGCCCTGTGAGTCTTGGGGACAGCGCGGCAATCTGCGGCATTTACAATTACTATGTAGAAAATTCCTCATGCACCTTCGAGGAAAAGATCGTTCAAACCGGAGAAATGGAAGACAGAATCAGGAAAATCAGCGGGCAGTACCCTTACCTTGTTTCGGAAGACGCTTCCGGTGAAATAAACGCCTTCGCGTATATCAATACCTGGAAGGAACGCAGCGCCTACAGATTTTCTGCGGAAATCTCCATTTATGTTAAGGAAAGCTGCCGGGGCAGAGGTTTGGGCCGGGAACTTATGGAAAGCCTTTTGAATGAAATCCGGAAAACAAATACTCATTCCATTGTCGCCGGAATTGTTGTTCCCAATGACAGCAGCATAGCTTTGCATGAAAAATTCGGCTTCAGAAAAATTGGACAATTTGACGAAATCGGCATGAAATTTAATAAATGGTATGATGTTGGTTATTGGGAGTTGATTCTCCGATCGTACCCTTGATTTTTTTTCAAAAAACGGTTTATTCTTTTATCATTAATATACGTTAACCCCGGATCTTCTCAGGAGGAAAGAATGAAAAAGAAAGTGTTTGGTTTAATTCTGTGCGGAACTATTGCCTTGTCTGTATTTTTGGCTGCGTGCCAGAAATCATCGTCTTCGACATCACAGTCATCAACCGCTTCTGCACAACAGTCAGGCGGAATCACTATACGGCTTTTGACTGACGCTACAGGAATTGATGACAAGTCATTTAACGCCGCGGCCTGGAGAGGAATCCTTGAATTCTATGGGGATACCTGGAATAACCCGACACATCGCGGCAGGTCCTATGATGTAGTCACAGCGTCTACTCAGGATATGTACATTCCCAATATTCGCCAGGCGACTGACGAAGGCTACGATCTGATTGTAACCACAGGCTTTACCTTCGCGGACGCGTTGGGCACAGTTGCGGGGCAGAATCCCAACCAGCAGTATATGATCGTTGACGTGGATTGGGTGGATCTCCCCAATGTAATGCAGGCCACATTTGCCGAACATGAAGGTTCTTATCTGGTAGGTGTAGCTACCGCGCTCAAAGCCAAGGCTGACGGTATCGCCAATCCAAGGTTTGGATTTATCGGCGGAGTTCCCGGCGCTGTAATCACCAAATTCGAAGTTGGCTTTGTGCAGGGTGTTCTCTCGGTGTTCCCGAATGCCCAAATTGTGGATTACTACGCAAATGACTGGGGCAGACCTGACCTCGCAAAGACCCAGGCCAAAAACTGGTATGACAGCGGAGTTTACGCGATTTATTCAGCAGCCGGAGGTACAGGAAACGGAACCATAGCGCAGGCCAAGGAGTACAGGGCGGCAGGAAGGAATATATGGGCCATCGGCGTGGATTCGGATCAGCATGAAGAAGGTTTGTACACGGCAACGGATTCGGCGGTACTCACCTCCATGCTCAAGAGGGTAGAAACCAGTCTGCTCTATGCCCTCAAGGCCGTACAGAACAGGACTTTCAGGGGTGAAATTATAGTGTTTGATCTCTCGGCTGAGGGAGTAGGTTATTCAGATACCAACCCGGCGATGACCGGCGATATAAAGAGAGAACTGGAACAGATCAAACAGCGGATTATTTCCGGCCAGGTAAAGATCGCCGCAACTTACGCCGAAGCGAAACAGCTCCCCGGGTTCCCGCAGGATCTCAAAGCAATGGATAATTAAGAATTAATTGACGAGATTTAGTTTACGCCCTGAAGTTCCGAAAGATCTTCAGGGCTTTTTTATGTATTATATAAAAATGTCTAGTCTGCGTACTCCACAGCGATAGCGGCAAAATCGTCCTTTACCTTGCTGAAGGTGTCAATAAGCGCCGGATCAAAATGGGTGCCGGCGCCGTCAATGATAATCTGCGCCGATTCATCGGCGGTATAGGATTCTTTGTAAGGCCGGGTGGAAATCAGCGCGTCGTATACGTCGGCAATTGCCATGATGCGGCCTTCAAGGGGTATGTTATATCCCGATAGGCCTTGAGGGTAGCCTGAGCCGTCCCATTTTTCGTGATGTGATCCCGCGAATAATTTTGCGCATTCCAGAAAACCCGTGAAGTCAGTAGAGCTTTCTATCTTCTCAATAACTTCCACTCCTTTGCGGGTATGGGTTTTCATGATTTCCAGTTCTTCTTCTGTAAGCTTTCCGGTCTTGTTAAGGATGGTATCGCTTATTGCGATTTTACCTACGTCGTGAAGCTGGGACGAGAGCAATAACACATTCATATCCCATGCCAAAAGTTCGTCAGTGTAGACACCGTCCTCAATAAGCTGTTCAGCCAGTTTTTTCAGATATTTCTGCGTCCGGTTGATGTGCCGGCCTGTGATAACATCACGGAATTCAACAAACTCGGCCATGTTGCTGATAATCGCGTTTTGAAGGTCGTATAGCTGATGCGTTTTTTCTTTCACCATCTTGATTAAATTGTCATTGAACTCCTGCAGGCTTTTTTTCTGCTTTTGGATTAGTAAATGATTTTCTATGCGCTTCAGCAAAAGAGCCGGCGCAAGCGGTTTTGTCACGTAGTCAATTGCGCCGAGGCCCAGGCCTTCGTATTCGTCCGACTCAGAATTCCTCGCTGTTACAAATATGACCGGAATATCAGCGTACTGCTTGTCTGCCTTAAGGAGCGTTATTGCCTCATAACCATTCATACCCGGCATATCAACATCAAGCAGAATCAAGTCCGGTATCACATGCTTTAGAAATTCAAAAAGTCTGTCGGCAGAGGACATCGCAAAGACATCGTAGTGTTCGCTCAATATACTTTTTCCTATGCTCAGATTCGCCTTGTTGTCGTCGACCAGCATAATTTTTTGTTTTTTACTTTCCTGCATATTACTCTCCAGTTTATTCATACACTTCCCCGAAATCCAATGTAATACCCCAAAAAGTATTTTTTCTTTAATGGTAAAATGCACAGTGCTGTCGCAAAATACACCCTGATTTAGATTTTAAAATTTCGCACCCAGGCAGTTATCAGTTAACCGGAAAACCTTTATTCAGAAAGTAATAATTTTTACCAGCCTCCGCTAAATAATCATATTTTTTTTCTGGATTACCGATTATAATATAATTAAGAACATTTAAAAAAAGTGGCTTTATGACAGAAAACACAGTTAACAATGAGACAACCGGCACCGCATCAAGCAGCATAAATCAGAGCGAAGATTATTTGGAACGTCCCCGTATGCACGTGCTATTGAAAAAAGCCATGGACTATCCGTTGATTATCGTATGCGCAGGTTCAGGTTACGGCAAGACACGCGCTGTACATTCATTCTTTAGTATTTATAATGCCATTGCGCCGTGGATGCAGGTTTCCGAGAGGGATAACATACCGCTGCGCATTTGGGAAAGTATTGCCGAAATGTCATTGATGGTATCACGGGAATACAGCTCCAGCCTTAAGGAGATCGGATTTCCAAAGACAGACCAGGCGTTTTCAAAATTCATTGACTCTATGAGGAAACATGTTGCCCCGCATCCGGGAAAAATAATCGGTATATTTGACGACTTTCATTTACTGCACAATCCTGAAATTTTAGGCTTCTTTGAACGTATGGTAAACTCCTCTCCTTCAAACATGCCAATAATGCTGATAACACGTTGTATGCCGAATGTTAATCTTGTCGGCATGACCATGCGCGGGAAAGTTTTCATAATACAGGAAGACATGCTTTGTTTCACGGAGGATGAAATATCCAAATATTTCTCACAGCTAAACCTGCCGGTAACAAATGTGGATATGCGGAATATTTACGATGACACCCAGGGCTGGGCTTTTGCAATTAACCTGATAGGGCGCTCGCTTGCCAAAAAGCGAAAGTATGAGCGCTACGCCCTTGAAGCAATGAAGAAAAACATTTTCCGGCTTATCGAAGCGGAAATACTTCAAACCCTATCCGAGCCGCTTGAGCGTTTCCTTATGCGTATCGCGCTGCTCGATCGCCTTTCCGCCAGTCTCGTTAAAATGCTGGCAGATGATGATAAACTAATCAGCGGTATGGAGCTGCTGAATGCCTATATACGTTATGACTTCAATATGGACACATACATGATGCACCATATGCTCCGTGACTACCTCAGGCAAAAGCAGGAAAAAATACTGACTGATATAGAGAGAAAGGAGACTTACGAGGCCGCGGCTAAATGGTGTGACGAAAACGGCTATCATATGGACGCGTTTTATTATTACGAAAAAGCAGCCAATTATGACGCGATTGTCCAAAAAGTCGCATCGTTAAATGTAGAGATACCGCATGATATGGCGAAATATATTGGGGACATATTTGAACGAGTGCCGGAGGCTGTGAAGTTCCAGAATCCCTTGTTCCCCTCGATGAATTTAAAACTGAAAATAAACATGGGGCATTTTGAGGAAGCGCATGTTTTGGCGCAACAATATGTCAATGACTACGAAGCGCGGCCAGAAAGTCCGGAACGAAACAAGGCTCTCTCCACAATATACGGTTCCTGGGGAGCGGTACGGCTGCATATGAGTACAGCCACCGATGTGTATGATTTTGATGTATATTCCAAAAAGATGAGCGAGTACTTTGATAAAAACCCGTACAGGATTATAGGAACATATAAGTTAACATCTGCCGCATGGTCTTTTTTTGTCGGTACAAACCGTGCCGGAGCAATGGAAGAATATGTCGCCGTTGTATCCCGGGCTACACCTTATTTAATGCATGTAATGAAAGGATTCTATGCCGGTATGGAAGATCTTTTATGGGGCGAATTATATTTTTACAAAAGGCAATTTAATGATGCCGAACAATATCTGAAAAAATCAATTATCAGGGCGGGTGAGCACGATCAATACATCACTCAGAACAGGGCATTGGTTTATCTGATGATTATTGCTTTTACCCGCGGGGATTATGAAGGCGCGACCGCGAAGCTCAAGGAAATGGAAGCGATGCTCAATGAAAAAGATTACGGAATCCGTTACACAATATACGATATTGCCTGCGGCTTCTATCATCTGCTGCTGGAGCAGCCGGAACAAATACCGGAGTGGCTGAAAGGTGATTTTTCTCCTTTTGCACATTCATCATTTTTGGAGAATTACGCAAACCGTATAAGGGCGCGCTATCATTACAAAACAAATCAATACAGCGCGCTTTTGGCGTACATTGAAAACGCGCTGAAGCATCCGATGATTCTGTTTTGTAAAATAGAATTATTGACGCTGCAGGCTTTATCTCTTTATCAGCTTAAAAGGCGGGATGAGGCAATCGCCGCGTTTACGGAAGCTTACCTTCTCGCGGAATCGAACAAAATCGTGACGTCTTTTACCGAGCATGCGAAAGATATGCGTACTCTCACCCTGGCCGCTCATAAGGGCGCCGCCATAGATGGTGCCGTGAATGGAAGGACTTGCCGGATACCGAATAAGTGGCTGGAGGAAATCAACCGCATAGCGTCAACTTATGCGAAGCGGAAAGCCAAAATGATAGCTGAATGCAGGATGGCAAATAATCTTGACGGCGGAATTAAGTTGACAAAGCGGGAAATTGAGATATTGAAAGATATGGCCGACGGACTTTCGCGTACAGAGATTGCGTCTAACAGAAATCTTTCCGTAAATACGATAAAAATGGCTGTCAGCATAATTTACGGAAAATTGGGCGTATCCAGTTTGGGCGAAGCCATTCGTACCGCGGTGGACAAGGGAATTATTTAATTAGAGTCTGTCCATAATGTAGACACATTATGGACAGATTACCTATAAAAAAGCATTTTCGTAGCCTTTAGGCGAGAAAATGCAAGGTCTGTCCGCAAAGTAACAGACTTTGTGGACAGACACTGATTAAACCGGCCAGTTACCGCCGGAAATCCCGGAGAAATTCATGTCGTCTACCTGTCCATGCAGCCAGGCGACTAGCTCCGTTCCATTCTCATATTCAAAAGATTCAAGCTGAGCCATAATACTGTCGACTTTACCCATATCGTATTCCGTGCAGGCTTCGCGCAATTCCCGCAAGAGCGCCGGGTCGGGCGCTGCAGCGAGCGGCTTATTGGTTTTTGGGCCATATACGGAAAGCGCGGCGTCAATTGAATCAAGCAGG
>Ga0209755_10007594_pt1 | contig 11726 bp, 10 predicted proteins | sample TergutCo191P1_FD_187301 | JGI IMG/M metagenome (GOLD analysis project Ga0209755, IMG submission 187301) | Cornitermes sp. P1 segment gut microbial communities from Petit-Saut dam, French Guiana - Co191P1 (SPAdes) (version 2) | ecosystem: Host-associated > Arthropoda: Insects > Digestive system...
GTGTGGTGTGGGTGCGCCTAATTAGTGAGACGGCGGATTAACCGGGAGAGTCGAATCGCTCATCCCTGCCGGCTTTTTCGGGGGCGAGGTTCCAATCCCTTGCCCCGATTTTTCCCGCGCGGTTCCGTCCCGCGCTTGCGTTTTAGGGCGCGTTCTGCCTCGTTCTGGCTGATTGTCATAAGCGCTTCCGCGGTCATTTCAGCTTTGGCCCTCAAGCTCTCTTTTGATGTCCTCCGCGGTGTAGCCCTTGGCGATGAGGCTCAGGACCTCCATGCGGTTTTCTTGTCTGCCCTCCCGCTTGCCTTCCTTCATGCCTTCCCGCCTGCCCTCGCGCCGTTCGTAAACCATCTCGCTCTGGATGTCGAGCAGGTTTTTCTCCTCGCTCCGCAGGCGGGCGCGTTCTGCCTCGTCCCGGCTGATTGTCATTAGCACTTTCGCAGCCATTGCTATGTCCTCCTTGCGGTTCAGTATCGCGTTTATTATAGCGCGCATGTTCGGGTCGGTCAGGTACTGGAAAAACATCGCCCATTGTTCGCGGTTACTCATTTCGCCGATGGGCTTTCGCGCCACGGCTTCCAGCTTCGCAAGTTCAAGCGTCAGAATTCGCGTTCGACCGCCGAGCGAGATCCCGCGGGCGGGATCGTGGTATTCGAAGCTGTGGAAAAATTCCGCGTCGCCGAAAAACCGATCCTTTGCCAGCAGCGCAATCTGGTACGCGGGCTTCAGATCGCCGTAGGTCTTGTCGGCGCCCCTTATGCCCTGACCGGCGAACAGCTTCGCGGCGTGGTACTCCAGGCGCGCGGGCTCGTGCTTCCTGGGATTCAGGCTCATCTCCACGTTTACAAGCTCGCCGTTTTCTGCGACGCAGTTGATTGTATGCGAGGGTACGCAGTACCCGAGTCAAATACCTTACCAAAACAGCCAACTTTAGTTGGCTGATGTCGAAGCGCATCTGGCGGTCGCGCGCGTTTTCCACGGCTGGCTCGTTGGCGGTCAGGGTCAGCACTTCCATGCGCCTGCCGGTGATGTCCGAGACAAGCATTGAGAGCGCGACCTTGGAGTTTGGCGTGTCTTTGGTGAAGACGGCTTTGAACACGTTGTCGAGGCGGATGTCGAGTATGTCCTCGCAGTCGCCGAAAAATATTTGAGTTTCCATGCCTATACATATGGCGCGAAGCCGCGTTTTGCTTTGCTCCCGCCGGAAAAAACGGAAAATTTTTCGTCTGGAGGCGACGCGGGCGTGCTGGGGGACAGGATGGCGCGGCAACAGGCGCGACCCGCGAGCTTCCAGCCGCGGCGCCCCGAAACGCTGCGCGCATGCGCCGCGCTTGGGTTTTCTTTCTCCCTGTACAAACGGCGCGACAATTTGGTAGAATCCTCTCAGGAAGCGTAATAATGAAAACACTATGGCGAATTGCGAAAGAAGCGGTACGATACAAAGGCTGGCTGATGCTGGCTATCATTGGCACTTTGTCGCTGACGGCGGTCAACCTGACGGCGCCAAGGATAATGGCGTCGATGACGGGCATAGTCGCGGACGGCATGACCGAGGAGGGTTTCCTGGTCGTGCGCTGGATGGCGCTTGGGCTTTTGGCGCTGTTCCTCGCGCGCGTGCTGTTCCGCTTTCTCAGCAGCTACTGCTCGCACAGGGCGGCGTGGCGGCTCGTGCTGGAGCTGCGCATAAAAACCTACAACGCCATTCAGTCGTTTTCCATGGACTACTTCCACAACAAGCAGACCGGCGAGCTGCTCGCGCGGGTGATGAACGACGTCGCCACCTTCGAGCTGATCTACGCGCACATCGTGCCGGAAATTATCACTAACGTTCTTACGCTGGTCGGCGTAACGATAATACTTTTTTCAATTAACCCGCAGCTCGCGCTCATAACGTGCATACCCATTCCGTTCATCCTGCTGTCCGGGTGGTTTTTCAGCAAGAAAGTGCGCCCCAATTTCCGGAAGATGCAGAAGGCGCAGGGCGAGCTGTCCGCGCAGTTGCAGGACAATTTTTCCGGCGTGCAGGAAATACAGGCGTTCGGTCGCCAGAGCGCGGCAACGGAAAAAGTTCGGCTCAAGGGCGAGGACTTCACCCAGCACATGCTGCGCGCGCTCAAGCTGAACGCAGTGTTTCATCCTGGCGTTGAGTTCCTGACCTCGCTCGGCAGCGTCATCGTCGTTGGCTTCGGCGGGTTTCTCGCGCTGCGCGCGCAGCTTTCGGTCGCGGACATCGTGGGCTTCCTGCTTTACCTCGCGCTGTTTTTCGCGCCGATCACCGCAATCGCGCGCCTCATGGAAGACGTGCAGCATTCGCTTGCGGGCGCCGAGCGCGTAATCGAGGTTTTGGACGCGCCGCGCAGCATAGTGGATCGCCCCGGCGCGCTTCCAATCGGGAAGGCGCAGGGCCGAATCTCGTTCGAGGGTACGAGCTTTTCCTATGTCGAGGGCGTCCCCGTGCTGGAGGACGTGTCGCTGGACATAAAGCCCGGGCAGATGGCGGCGTTCGTGGGCGCTACTGGAGTCGGCAAGACCACGCTGAGCCAGCTTGTCGCGCGCTTTTACGATCCGACGGGCGGAAGGGTCTGCCTTGACGGGCGCGACCTGCGCGACCTGACGCTGGACAGCATGCGTCAAAACATTTCGGTGGTTTTGCAGGACACGTTTTTGTTTAACGGCACTATCGAGGAAAACATCTCGTTCGCGAGGCCGGACGCCGCGTTCGACGAAATCGAATCGGCGGCACGCACGGCGAGGATTCACGACGACATATTGCAGATGCCCGACGGCTATCGCACGCAGGTGGGCGAGCGCGGCGTCAAGCTCTCTGGCGGCCAGAAGCAGCGCATCGCCATTGCGCGCGCGGTGCTTTGCCAGGCGCCCGTCCTGATCCTCGACGAGGCGACCGCGTCCGTGGACGTAAGAACCGAGGCGAAGATCCAGCAGGCGATCAACGAGATCGCCGGCAGCCGGACGATCATAACAATCGCGCATCGCCTTTCCACGGTGCGCAACGCCGACGTCATCTTCGTTTTCGAAAAGGGCCGCATCGTCCAGTCAGGCGCGCACGCCGACCTGATCGCGCAAGACGGCTTGTACCAGCGCCTCTGCCAGATGCAGGAGGTGTCGGAGGAGTAAGCGCGGTGGGTATGGCTGCCTGGCAAACGCAGGCTGCCCGCTGGGTTATCGCGTGCGTGCCTGAAGCCGCCTCCCAAATCCCAAAGATGGGAATGCAACGATGGGTTCTGAGAAAGCGAATTTAGCCAATTTAGGTACCTGACAAAGCCGCGCATTGCTCCATAATTTGCTTGCTTGCGGGGATGCTATGCTCGGAAGGGCGTGGCCTTGCGTCGTGGGGCTGTTTCCTGGTTTTTCGGCGCAGATGTTAATAGGGGCTTCCGCCACGCCAGAAAAAGCGCTACCCTAAACCATGTCTGCAAAACCTGAAACCAGCGAAAAACTCGCTACGATCCGCCACTCCGTCAGCCACGTCATGGCGCAAGCGGTGGTGGCGCTTTTCCCGGGCGCGAAGGTCGCCATTGGGCCGGCCATCGACAACGGCTTTTACTACGACTTCCTTCTTCCCCGCCCCATTTCCGACGGCGACCTCGGAGCGATCGAGGCCGAGATGAAGCGCATTGTCGAGGCGAAGCAGGACTTCGCGCGGGTCGCGGTCAGCCGCGACGAGGCGCTGCGGCGCTTCGAGGGCGAGGAGTTCAAGACCGAGCTTATCAACGACCTGCCGGCGGATGCGGAGATTTCCATTTACGAAAACCGCGACGCGAGCGGCGCGACCGTCTGGGCCGACCTTTGCCGCGGGCCGCACCTGGCCAACACGCGCGAGATCAATTCCGCGGCGTTCAGGCTGCAAAGCATTGCGGGCGCGTACTGGCGCGGCGACGAGAAGCGCCCGATGCTCACGCGCATTTACGGCACCGCGTGGGAAACGCCCAAGGATCTGAAAGCATATCTAGCGTTTCTGGAGGAGGTCGAGAAGCGCGACCACCGCCGGATTGGGCGCGAGCTCGACCTTTTCTCGACGCACGAGGAGGCCGGCGCGGGGCTCATCTACTGGCACCCCAACGGCGCCCGGATGCGCGTCGCGGTCGAGGACTTCTGGCGGCAGCGGCATTATCGCAACGGTTATGAAATACTTTTCACCCCGCATATCGGCAAGAGCTGGCTGTGGGAAACATCCGGGCACTTGGGCTTTTACAAGGAAGGAATGTACAGCCCGATGGAGGTTGACGGCAACGATTACTATATCAGGCCGATGAACTGTCCCTTCCATATTCTTGTTTACAAAACTCGGGGGCGCAGCTACCGCGACCTGCCGCTGCGCTGGGCGGAGCTCGGCACGGTGTACCGCTACGAGCGCAGCGGTGTTCTGCACGGCATGATGCGCGTGCGCGGCTTCACGCAGGACGACGCGCACATAATCTGCACGCCCGATCAGATGGAGGCGGAGATTCTCGAGGTGCTGCGCTTCAGCCTTTCCCTCTGGAAGGTTTTTGGCTTCAACGATATTAAAGCGTATCTCGCGACCAAGCCGAAGGAGAGCGTCGGCGAGCAGAGCCGCTGGGACGCCGCGCTGGAGAGTCTGCGCCGCGCGATCGAGGCGGAGGGGCTTGCGTACGAGATCGATGAGGGCGGCGGCGCGTTCTACGGGCCGAAGATCGACCTGAAGATAAGCGATGCGCTCGGGCGTGAATGGCAGATGACGACGATCCAGTTCGACTTCAACGAGCCGGAGCGCTTCGACATGACCTTCGTCGATTCGGACGGCCAGCACAAGCGCCCGTACATGATCCACCGCGCGCTTCTTGGCAGCCTTGAGCGCTTTTTCGGCGTGCTCATCGAGCATTTCGCCGGGGCGTTCCCTCCGTGGCTCGCGCCGGAGCAGGTCGCCGTCATTCCCGTTACGGAAGGCTTCAACGAATATGCGCAAAAGGTCGCTGCGGAGCTGAAGGCGCTGGATTTGCGCGTCTGCGCCGAGCTGAGCGACGCGCGCCTGAATGCGAAAGTGCGCAATTGCCAGACGCGCAAGATTCCTTACATGCTTGTCGTCGGCCAGCGCGAGGCGGACGAAGGCACGGTGTCGATCAGGCTGCGCGACGGTAGGCAGCTTGATGCGATGACGGTCGCGGAGTTCGCGGATTATGCAACGGGGAAGGTGGAGAGCCGCGCGTTGGAGTTGTAGCATGGCAAACAGATTTCTGGTTATAGGCATCGCCCTAATGATGCTGGCGGTGCTGCCCGCGTACGCACAGCACAACTTGGAAAGCGACTTCGAGATAACCGTAATCGAGAACGCAATCAGAATAGATCGGTTCATCGGGACTGGGACCGAGGTCAGCATCCCGCCGACGATACGCGGCTTGCCCGTGGTCGAGATTGGGGAAATGGCGTTCACAAGAATGGACAGGTGGGACATGCCGGAAGGAATAGGACTGACCAGCGTGATCATTCCTGACAGTGTTGTCACGATCGGGGAGATGGCATTCGTTAGGAACCAAGTGACCAACGTGATAATTGGCAATAGCGTCGCCACGATTGGGGCTGGCGCATTTTCGGACAACCAACTGGTCAGCGTGATTATTCCTGACAGCGTTGTCACAATTGGCGGCTGGGCGTTCGCAAACAATCAGTTGACAAGCGTGGTCATTGGCAACAGTGTCGCCACGATCGGGTTGTGGGCATTCGTAAGCAATCAACTGGCCAACGTTGTCATTCCTGACAGCGTCACTGCCATCGAGCAATGGGCCTTTTTCCGCAATCGGCTGAGCAGCCTGATCGTTCCGGGCGGCGTTGCCATAATCGCTGTTGGGGCATTTGCAAGCAACCAACTGACCGATTTGACCATTGGCAACGGTATCACCGTAATCGATGCGGTCGCATTCAGTAGCAACCTGCTGACAAGCGTGACGATCCCGGACAGCGTCACCGTAATTGCAGATGGGGCATTTGCGAACAACCAATTGACCAGCGTTTCTGTTCTTGGTGCTGTCAATGTTTTTCTCAATGCATTTGACAGCGATGTGACGATAACAAGGCGGTAAGCGCAGGAGCGGGGCGCTGGAATTGCAGGAGGCAGAATGGCAGTCGGCAACAAACACCAAAACGACATCGGCGCGATCATGTCGCGCAGACACGACGGCGGCGCGGATTACTGGACGACCCCGGACAAGCGCCTGCTGAAAGGCGGCTCGTTCTCGGCGTATTGCGTCGCGCTCGCGCTGCTGGAACTCGGCATGGAGCCTTCCGACCCGGCGTTGCAGGAAATCGCGAAAATGTTTTTCGCGGCGTGGCGGGAGGACGGGCGCTTCAAGCTGTACCCAAGCGGCGCGATCTACCCATGCCACACTGCCAGAGCCGCGCATCTGCTGTGCCGCATGGGATACGCGGCGGACGAGCGAGTGCAAACGACGCTGCGCTATCTTCTGCAAACGCCGTACACCGACGGCGGCTGGCGCTGCAACAAGTTTTCGTTCGGGCGCGGCCCCGAAACCGAACATTCCAACCCGTTCCCCACGCTCACGGTTCTCGACGCGTTTCGGTTCAGCGATTATCTTAACAACGAGCCCGCGCTGGACAAGGCGGTCGAATTCCTGCTTGAGCACTGGACGACCAAACGGCCGATAGGCCCCTGCCAGTACGGGATCGGCTCGCGGTTCATGAGCGTCGAGTACCCGTTTTCCGACTACAACATTTTCGTGTACGTCTATGTCCTGTCGTTCTACGACCGCGCGAAGAAGGACGCGTGTTTTCTCGACGCACTGCGCGTGCTGGAATCGAAAATGTCCGACGGGCAGATCGTGGTCGAACGCGTCCCGCCGAAGCTTGCCAAGCTAGATTTTTGCAGGAAAGGCCAGCCCAGCGAACTGGCAACTAGACGCTACCATGAAATTATTGCTAACATTGGCAAATAAAACGCGCGGCGCCAGGTTTTGCGCGCCCGCGCGCCGGGGGTAAACGATGCGCATAATTATCGGCGGCATGAGCCACGAATCCAACACGCTGAATCCTATCATAACGGGCGCGGAGGACTTCATCGTGTTCCGCGGGTCGAAGGTAATCGAGGAAGGGCTGCTGCCCTATTACTCCGTCACGGGCATCGCGCGCGTGCTGGCGGCGAGCGGCTGCGAGATCGTCCCCACGCTGGTGGCGCGCGCGGTGCCCAACGGCGTGGTTTGCGCGGCGTTTTACCGCGAGATCAAGGCGGAGCTTCTCGCGCGCGCGAGGGACGCGCTCGCGCAGGGGCCTATCGACGGCGCATGTCTCGCGCTCCACGGCTCGATGAAGGTCGAGGGGCTCGGCTGCGCGGAGGAGGATCTGGTTTCCGCGCTGCGGGAGATCCTGCCGGGCATCCCGTTCACGGCCGCACTTGACATGCACGCGACGATAACGCCGCGCCTGCTGGCCTGCGTTGACGGCTTCGCCGGCTACAAGACCGCGCCGCACGTCGACGCGCCGGAGACGGGCGAGCTCGCTGCGCGCATGCTGGTCGAGAGCATCAGGAGCGGGAAAAAACTGCGCACCGCGCACCGCCGCGTGCCGATGATCATCGCGGGGGAAAAATCGGAATCCGAAGCGGAGCCGATGGCGTCGCTGCTCGCGCGGTGCCGGAGCGCCGAGGCGCGGGACGGGATACTCGCCGCGTCGCTGCTTTTGGGCTTCCCCTGGGCGGACGAAAAGCACAACGCAGTGTCAGTGCTTGTGACAACTATCGGCGAGGACGCTGCCGGCGCGGGCGAGGACGCGGCGGAAAGGATCTCTCGCGAGTTCTGGGCGCGGCGCGGGGACTTCGCGTTCCGCGCGGAGCACTGCGACTCGCGCGCCGCCATCGAGCGCGCTTACGACGCGGTGCTGAACGAAGGGCAGGCGCCGGTCTTCGTCTCGGATTCCGGCGACAACCCCACCGCGGGCGCGACGGGGGACGCGACGGAATTTTTCGAAAAAATCATCGACACTATCGAGACCGCGGAAAAGCTTCCCACGCGGCTTCTGTACAGCGGCTTCTTCGACGCGAAGGCCGTCGCGGACTGCATGGCCGCGGGCGCAGGCGCGGATGTTGACATCACCATCGGCGGGAATTGGGACACGGCGAACGGCAGGAAGATCGCGCTGCGTGTCAGGGTGGAGCGCGTCGTCGAGAGCTACGGCATTTTCCGCTCGGACGTCGCCGCGGTCTCCTTCCGCAATTTGCTGATCGTTATCACGTCAAAGCACATCGGATTCGGCGACGAGGACTTGCTGCCCGCGCTTGGCATAAAGGCCGAGGAGCACTGCCTTGTCGTGGTCAAGCTCGGCTACCTGGAGCCGTGCTTCCGCAGGATCGCGGCGCGCGCGATCCTCGCGACGTCGCGCGGCTGCTCCAACGAGATACTCGAAAGCATCCCTTACAAGAACCTCGGCCGCCCGCTGTACCCGCTGGACAAGGACACGGAATACCTGGCTGCGGCACCGTGAAAAGTTTTCGCGCGAACGCCATTCGCGAGCCCGCGCCGCGCACGGACGGGCTCGCGTTCTTTCAGCCCTTGAAGTGCAGGTACGCGAAGTTTTCCGGGATGTGCGAGTCGTAGGAGCCGTGCTCGTTCAGCGCCCACCCGACGCTCTCGCCCACGGTTTTCCCGTGGTAGCGCAGCGCCTCGAAGCGGAAACACTGGAAGCGCAGGCTGTCGCCTTCCTTCGGCGGCCAGCTCCTGCTCGGCTGCAGGATCCTGAAACCTTCCCACGGGAACGCGATCTCCACAGTCCAGCCCTTGTCAACCGTGGTCGGGTCGTTGATCTTGCCGTCGACTTTCACCGCGCTCTCGAGGCCGGGGAAGTCCCAGTCCATGAACGCCCAGCGCCGGCCGCGCTTGTGCTTTTTATACCTTGACGCGTCCTGGAAGCCGCAAAGGACATCGACGTTCCCGGCCCGTAGGTCGAACTGCGGCGCGTCGAAGCGGCTGCCGCGCTTGTGCGCGTCCTGGTAGACGAAGAAGACCTCGTAGACCGTCCCGAAGGCGTTGACCTCGAACTCGTAGTAGCAGTCCTCGCCGTCGAAAAAGACCTCGACGTCGTTGTCGAACCAGATCAGCGAGTCGCGCTCGGTGAAGGACGCGGCGACGGCTGGCTCCTCCATCCAGAAGCCGATGTAAAGCGCCCTCTCGTCCCAAAGCGCCGCGATCTTCGTGTCCATGAACGCCTGCTCGCCGTTCACGAGATCCACGAAGCGCCGGGATTTCTCCGCGTTTTTCCAGACGGGCTTTTCGAGGTCGCCATCGACCGCGAACCTTTCCCTCGCCCTGCCGCAGTTGACGTGGGCGATGCGCCCGCGCTCGATACAATAAGCATCGCCCATAAACCCCTCCAATTTAACGAACCGCGCAAGCAGCTTGCAATCGCGTTTCTCTAGCTCTTCTTCTGCGGTGGCTTGCGCGGCTTTATGATTGGGTCGAAATAGTCTTCAAAATTGATCCGAGCGAGTATTTTGTTCAGAATGCGCCGGTACAAGAAGAACGAGACCACTATCGAACCAATGAAAAACACCAAAAACAACCATTCAAACGCGGCGTCGGGCAGGACTTGCGCCAGAGTGAAAGAATACAGCGTGATTAGCAGGATGAAAGTTATCACCGTTACCGCAATGTTAAATACGGTCGCTCCCAGAACGAACAGAAGCGTGTTAAATTTTTTGTTCATCGGTTTACTCCAAGTTTTTTTTCCCAGATCGCGCAGAAGGGCTATCTGGCGGCGCGGCTGTTTTTGCCGCGCCTTGACCAACGAAAATTGTTACAAGCAACAACAGGCAACTAACCACGACGCTTGTATCCGCGACATTGAAAGTGGGCCAGCGCTCAAAACCAAATATCCCGAAGAATCTAACGCTGATAAAATCCACCACTCCGTCGGGGCGCAGAATGCGGTCTGCAATGTTGCCAATCCCGCCGCCGACAATGCCGGCAACCGCCCATCGCTGCAGCTTGGTGAATTCATCCGAGCTAAAATAGTACCACACCAAAATAATAAGCACGATAATCGGCAGTATGACAAAAAGAATGCGCCGCGCAGGGTCGGGCAGGTTTTGCCCGATGCTAAAAGCAATTGCTGGATTGCGCACGTGGATTATCTGCAATAGATTTTCGGGGTGAAAATATTCAAAGGCGGGCCAGATTCTGGAATTAATGGGCCATCTTGCCACGATAAACGACTTTGTGATCTGGTCCAAAAGAATGACAAACCCTGTCAATATCATGGGCAGCCCTCGTTCTTTGTCAAACTTGCATTTCAGTTTCATGTTTGCTCCATAAAAATTAAAGTAGCACGGGCAGCCGCCCCCGAATTTCAGCCATCAGGGTTACAGCCCTGTCGGAATATCGATAAATTCCACGTCAATGTGCAGCTCCGCCGCGCAGTGGCGCATGACAGCGCGCGCCCCCCAGACCTCGGTCGAATGGTGCCCGCCGGCTATCATATTGAGTCCGCCCTCAAGGCAGTCGTGGTAAACGCTGTGCGACATCTCCCCGGAAATGAACAAGTCAATGCCTGCGTCGATTGCCTGCCGCGCGTCATGCGCCGAGCCGCCGGACAGCACGGCGCAGGTTACGTTTTCGTTTTTGCCAAACGGGTAAACGCCCACTGGCGGCCTGTTCTCGAAGGCGATTTTCCGCGCAGCCTGGTCGATGGTTACAGGCTGGGGGAAATTCCCCCTGTAGCCAAGCTTTTTGCCTCGGTACGCGCCGAAAGGCTCGATATCCTCCAGTCCAAGAAGCCGCGCAAGTTCCGCGCAGTTCCCAAATTTTGGATGCTGATCCAATGGAAGATGCACCGCATACAGGCAAATGTTATTATCCAAAAGCGTTTTTACTCGCCGACGCAGGCGCCCCGTAAGCGCGGCAGGCTTGCCCCAGAAAATGCCGTGGTGGACGAAAAGCATCCCCGCGCCAGCCGCCACGGCGCGCTCGATTGTTTCCAGGCTTGCGTCCACCGCGAAAGCGATCTTGCCGATTCCGCTGCCGTCATTGTCAACCTGAATGCCATTAAGGGAATCGTCCGTCCCCGCAAAGCCTTCTATGTCCAGAAAGCCCCTGAAAAACGAATCGAGCTTCGCGCTCGAAAAATCACTGCTCATATCGAAAGCATACCGAAAAGGCGAATTTTGCGCTAGTATGCGCTGCGTGCCTGCTCGGCGCGCGTTTTCAGCCTGCTAGGGAAGCGATGATTAGACCCAATCGAGGATGCGCGTCTTCGATGCGGAAATCATCGCCTCTTACCCATATTTGCGCACCACAGGGAGCAACTACAGAGGGAAACGCTGGCTAGCGTCAAGTTAATCAGCGTTCCCCTAGGATGACCGAGAGCAAAACCGCCACATAATGGCAGATCGCCGCGCAGAGCACGAACATATGCCAAATGGCGTGGTTGCGCGGGATCTTTTTGTTAAGGTAAAAAATGCATCCCAACGTGTAAAGCCCGCCGCCGACCAAAACCAAAACAAGCACGGGCGTTGGGAACACTACGAAAAACCGCCTTCCGCCGACAAGCAAAAGCCACCCCATCGCGACGTAAATTGCCACGCTGAGAACGCGCAGGCGCCCAGTGAAAAAAACTTTAAACACGATGCCAAGCGCGACAAGCGACCACTGGATCGCAAGCAGCGTTATGCCGAATGGGTTCAGCATGTAAACGAGCAAGAACGGCGTGTAGGTTCCGGCTATCAAAAAATAAATAGCTATGTGGTCGCAAGC
>Ga0209755_10007595_pt1 | contig 11726 bp, 9 predicted proteins | sample TergutCo191P1_FD_187301 | JGI IMG/M metagenome (GOLD analysis project Ga0209755, IMG submission 187301) | Cornitermes sp. P1 segment gut microbial communities from Petit-Saut dam, French Guiana - Co191P1 (SPAdes) (version 2) | ecosystem: Host-associated > Arthropoda: Insects > Digestive system >...
TGAGCTGAATATCTTGAACAATCGGGTCGTAATCCAACTCTTTGTCTACTGTCCAAGTGTGAACCACGATATATGAACCATGCTCAGCCGAATATGAAAAGTTGTTAAGCCCAAACTTGGCGACTCCGGCCTTTGCAGCAGCCCATCTGTCAGGCGGGCTATACGGTATAATGTTGAGTTTGCAAAGCTTTAGAAACATTTCAAACTCATTTTTCATACGGTATTCGTCGGAATACGGCATCCTGTCGTCAAAAAGATACATCTTTCCTATTTTTCCATCGAAACAGCTCGGAATTTTATACTTATTGAGCCGAATAATACATACAATAATTGATTTCGCTCTTTTCGGCGGATTCACCAAACCATAAAGCTCATCATAATGTTCCTTTGCTTCGGGAAACGCTTTGCTCCGCTCGTCTAAACTCTGCTTGTATTCATCAAAAGTAATTGCGGGAATAATTCCGCAATCAGCAAACCCCAGCTCTAAAGCTTTCTTTTTTATTTTCGTGCTATTCATACTAATGACCATTCCTTTCCAAACTCATAGTCCCTCCAGAAGCAGCACAAGTGCATGCAAAACATTATCAAGTCTGTTTGAATTGGTAACGATACTGAACATAAGCTCTCTTTCATGAAAACCCAGTTCTTGAAGCAAAGGGCTGTTACCTACTTCAACTCCCATAATAAGCTTCTGTCCACCATCCTCAAACGGGTCATACAATGCATAAACGAGCCTGTCTTCCACTGCTTCGAAAACCGACGGATACCGTGATTGAATCATAGGGAGTACGTCTTCCAACGGCATGATTACTCCGTTGAGAGCTGCATCTTCGAACTGCTCAAAATTTTGAATAAACACATCAAGCTCGCCTGCTGAAATCATTGCCATTCTCCGACTCATCATTGCCATTAGCATTTGAGGGTCATCGGGGGTTTCGAAAAACAAAGATGCCGACACAACTTCATTAGCCGATTCATCAACCAACTGCTCAGTCAGAGTATCTGTCAATGCGTCTAATTGCTCGTTTAAAACAAAATCTGCACTCCACTCGATGAGTAAGGCGGTTCGCGGCGGAGGATTTATAAACCATGTATTGATGAGGCTTCCCGTGAGAATCAAAAAAATGGCAGTCCCTATTAAAAAAGCTCTATAGTATTCCCAAATATATTCTGCTTTTTCTTTGAAACTCATTTTGCGAAGCTTCGTTATTTCTATACGGAATTTTACGCGAAGTGGCGCGTGTACAGGTGTTTCCATAAATATGACACTCCAACAATGTATTTCTTGCACTAATTCATCTAATAGCATATAATACCAAGAGGAAAGCAAACATGCAAGTTATCTCCGTTCATTTTATCGGCAAGGGGTTGATAATATTCGGCAATTTATGGAAAAATTTGCCTCAGTAGACATGACAGACGGAGTGCCGTATAAAAAACTTCTGCTGTTTACCGTACCCCTACTAATAGGCAACATATTTCAACAACTATACAGCACAGTTGATGCCATCTTTCTCGGAAGGTTTGTTGGCGACAATGCACTTTCAGCAATAGGTGCCTCTATGGCAATATTCTTTCTCATACTGATGCTCGTAATGGGTGTGGCAATAGGTGCGGGAATAATGACATCGCAATATTTCGGTGCCAAAAGCCGGGAAGACCTATCATATACAATCGGTACATCAATCACCCTGACTGCGATTGTCGCAGTGCTCTTAACCATATTCGGACCACTTGCCACAAGACCGATTTTAGTGTTGCTTGAAACACCTGCCGAGATACTTGACGACAGCGCACTATACATGAATGTTCTGCTGTGGGGCATCTTGGGTCTTGCCTACTTTAATATGTTTTCGGGTCTGCTAAGGGGGATGGGCGAAGCGATAGCGCCGCTTATTTATCTTATTATAGCGTGCGTCCTGAACATTGTGTTGAATTTTTTGTTTATCGTAGTTCTTGGAATGGGAGTGTTCGGAGCGGCAATAGGCACGGTAATTGCACAAGCGTTTTCAAGTCTCTTGTGCCTGCGCAGACTTATGCAAATGCGAGATGTGTTTGATATGGGCTGGTGTTATCTGATTCCAAAGAAAAAATACGTCAAGCAGGTTTTAAAACTCGGAATCCCGACAGGTGCGTCGCAGGCAATATTTGCTGTGGCAATGATGATAGTTCAGCCGCTTGTCAATGGGTTTGGCGCAATGTTTATTGCGGTACACGTCATAGTAATGCGTATTGACGGATTTGTTATAATGCCTGCATTTTCGTTTGGAAATGCCATAACGGTATTCACCGGGCAAAACGTAGGTGCAGGAAAAATGAATCGTGTTGATAAAGGCATAAAGCAATGCATAATCATGGCAATCTTAGTCGCATTGGTGTTAATCGCAGCAATCTTAATGTTTGGACGCAACATTGCAGGAGCATTTACCGAAACACAGGAAGTAATAGATATGACAATGCGAATGTTGTGGATTTTAGCATTTGGATATCTGGCATTTTCAGCAAACATTGTAGTTTGGGGCGTAATCCGCGGGGCGGGCGATGCCGTGTCTCCACTATGGGGAGCACTCATAAATTCGGTATTCATAAGGCTTCCATCGGCGTTTTTGTTTGTGTATCTTATAGGCACACCGGATGCAATAATGTACTCCCTGCTGGTTTCATGGGTGTCAAATCTGATAATAGCATTAATAATACTACGTATAGGAAAATGGCGTAAAAAAGGTTTAGTACAGTTCGAGAATAAGGAGGAGGCAGTTACATGAAAGAGAAAGAAACAAACAGGCAAGAAGTAGAGACAATAGATGACCTAAATGAGAAAATGAATAAAGTCCGCGCAGCGCAGGAGATTTATGCAGATTTTTCCCAAGATCAGGTAGACAAAATATTCAAAGCCGCAGCACTTGCAGCGTGCAAGCAGAGAATCCCGCTTGCAAAAATGGCGGCAGAGGAAACAGGTATGGGTATTGTTGAGGACAAGGTTATAAAAAATCATTACGCCTCAGAATACATCTACAATCAATACAAAGACACAAAGACATGCGGAGTCATCGAAGAAAATCGAAGTGCAGGCATTCGAAAAATCGCAGAACCTATGGGTCTTGTAGCGGCAGTCATACCAACTACAAATCCCACATCGACAGCGATATTCAAAGCTTTGCTTGCACTTAAAACAAGGAACGGAATCATTTTTATGCCCCACCCCAGAGCCAGACGGTGTACAGCGGAAGCAGCTCGTATTGTATACGAAGCAGCAGTGGCGGCAGGTGCGCCCAAGGGGATTATAGCTTGGATAGAAACCCCGTCGCTGGAACTATCAAACGAAGCAATGCGAAACTCAGATTTGATTCTTGCAACAGGTGGCTCAGGTATGGTAAAAGCTGCGTATTCATCGGGCAAGCCCGCTCTCGGCGTTGGTGCAGGAAACGTACCTGCAGTGATTCATAAGTCGGCAGACATAAAAACCGCGGTCAGCTCGATATTGGTTTCAAAAACATTCGACAACGGCGTAATTTGTTCATCCGAGCAGTCTGCAATCGTTGATGATGTAATCTATGATGCAGTAAAAAAAGAGTTTGCACATCGCGGCGCTTATTTCCTAAAAGCCGATGAAATTGAAAAAGTCAGAAAAACAATTGTAATAAACGGTGCGTTAAACGCAAAAATAGTGGGACAGCCCGCCACAGAAATAGCAAAACTCGCCGAGGTCAAAGTCCCTGTGGATACAAAAGTGCTTATAGGCGAAGTGGAAAGCGTGGAGTTTTCGGAAGAATTTTCGCATGAAAAACTTTCGCCTGTTCTGGCAATGTACAGATACAAAACCTTTAACGAGGCAGTAAAAAAAGCTGATAAACTAATCCGCGAGGGAGGTTTCGGACACACAGCATCTCTCTATATAGATACGCATGAAAACAAAGACTTGGCAAGATTTGAAAATGCAATGAAAACCTGTCGAATCCTTGTGAACACACCATCAGCACACGGTGGTATCGGCGACCTTTACAACTTCAAACTCGCCCCGTCACTGACACTCGGTTGCGGCTCATGGGGCGGCAATTCGGTATCAGATAATGTTGGAGTGAGGCACTTGCTGAACATAAAAACCGTTGCAGAGAGGAGAGAAAATATGCTTTGGTTCAGAACACCCGAAAAGGTTTATTTCAAAAAAGGTTCACTGGGAGTTGCGTTGAGTGAACTCAAAGATGTTTACAATAAGAAGAGAGTATTTATCGTCACAGACGAATTTTTATACAAAAACAACTACACAAAACCCGTTACAGACAAACTTGATGAAATGGGTATCAGGCACTTTACCTTTTTTAATGTGCTCCCCGACCCGACGCTTCAGTCGGCGAAAGAAGGAGCGAAATCCATGTGTGACTTTGAGCCTGACTGCATTATTGCCATAGGCGGCGGCTCGCCTATGGATGCGGCAAAAATTATGTGGACACTTTACGAACACCCCGATGCCGATTTTCATGATTTAGCGACACGCTTCATGGACATTCGCAAGAGGATCTTTTCATACCCGAAAATGGGTGCAAAAGCAAACTTCATTGCAATTCCCACAACTGCGGGAACAGGCAGCGAAGTAACGCCCTTTGCTGTCATAACCGACGAAGAAACAGGTATAAAATACCCCATAGCTGACTATGAAATCCTACCGAATATCGCGATTATTGACGTAGATTTAATGATGGATATGCCACAGTCATTGACTGCTGCATCGGGAATTGATGCGCTGGTTCATTCGCTGGAAGCCTACGCATCAATGCTTGCAAATGATTACACAGACGGACTTGCGCTGACTTCAATTAAAAACACAATAAAATATCTGCCGATTGCCTATGAAGACGGAAGAAACGAAGAAGCCAGAGAAAAAATGGCAAACGCCTCAACGATTGCAGGCATGGCATTTGCCAATGCATTTTTGGGTATCTGCCATTCGCTGGCACATAAGCTGGGAGCATGTTTCCATTTACCCCATGGTGTAGCTAATGCTCTTCTCATTTGCGAGGTTATCAAATTTAACGCAACGGATAAGCCAAATAAAATGGGAGCGTTTTCGCAGTATAAATATCCGAAAACAACAGAGCGCTATGCAGAAATCGCTTCATTTTTAGGGCTGTCGGGTAAAACCGACGAGGAAAAAACAAGCAAGCTGATAGACGAGATAAACAAGCTTAAGAAAAGCGTTGGCATTAAAAAGTGCATCAAAGATTACGGTATCTCTGAAAAAGATTTTCTCTCTAAACTTGACGAAATGGTGGAGCAAGCCTTTGACGACCAATGCACCGGAGCAAATCCTCGCTACCCTCTTATGGAAGAACTCAAAGAAATATACCTGAAAGCGTATTACGGTAAGTAGGGCTGTTCTCAATCCGCAAACAGCACATTATCTGCTCACATAGTGAATGCAAAACAAATATTAAAGGAGAGCGAAAATGAAACTTGATAATATAATTTCAAAGCGGGTCAATAAAACAATATACAGAGACGGAGACAAGTGCATAAAGCTTTTCCATGAAGGGTTTTCAAAAGCAGATGTATTAAATGAAGCATTAAATCAAGCAAGGGTTGAGGAGACGGAGCTAAACATTCCAAAAATCCATGAAGTCACAATGGTTGACGGTTGCTGGGTCATAGTCTTTGAATTCATTGAGGGAAAAACACTTAGAGAGCTCATTGATGAAAACCCAAAGAAAACACAAGAGTACATAGATATGATGATTGATTTGCAGCTTAAGATGCACTCTCAAAGATGTCCGCTTCTGACAAAACTGAGAGATAAAATGCTTCGGAAAATTGACCAAACAGATTTCGACCTCACAATAAAGTATGAGCTGCAAACTCATCTAAACGGAATGCCACGCCACAACAAAGTGTGCCACGGCGACTTTCGCACAAGCAATATAATCGTTACACCAAAAGATGAACTTTATATACTTGACTGGTCTCATGCAACTCAGGGCAACGCCTCGGCAGATGTAGCGAGGACATACTTGCTCTATTTGCTCGCAGATCAAAAAGATTTTGGAGAATACTACATGAACAAGTTCTGCGAAAAAACAAAAACACCCAGAAAATACATAGAAAAATGGGTTCGCATAGTGGCGGCGTCCCAATCGGTAAAAGGAAACCCGGAAGAATTGGATTTCCTAACCCGAATAGTAGACGTGGTCGAATGGGAGTAGAGATAGTAGAGGGGGAGCGTACAACACCATGAAAGCGAAGATGACAATCAACAGAGCATTTACAATTGCCAAAGTTGATCCGCGAATCTACGGCACATTTGTTGAACACTTGGGGCGGTGTGTCTATGATGGTATATATGAACCCGGGCATAAAACCGCTAATAAACTTGGCTTCCGTGAGGATGTGCAGTTGTTGGTGAAAGAACTTAATACACCGCTGATTCGCTATCCCGGAGGTAATTTTGTTTCAGGATACAATTGGGAAGACGGCATCGGACCAAAAGAAAATAGACCCAGACGTTTAGACCTTGCGTGGAAAACAATGGAAACGAACGAAGTCGGAATTCATGAATTTGCTGCGTGGGCAAAAGAAGTGGGTGCAGAAATAAATATGGCAGTCAACCTGGGTACAAAGGGTATTGAAGAGGCGCGAAATATTGTAGAGTATTGCAATCACAAAAGCGGTTCTTATTGGAGCGATTTGCGGCGCAAAAACGGAGCTGATGAGCCGTTTGATATCAAAACATGGTGTCTCGGAAACGAAATGGACGGGTCGTGGCAAATGGGCGCAAAGACGGCTGATGAATATGGACGTATTGCTGCAGAAGCGGCAAAAATGATGAAGTGGACTGACGACCGCATTGAATTAGTCGCATGCGGCAGTTCAGGCAGCGAAATGCCAACATTTGCATCATGGGAAGCAACAGTATTGGAGCATACATATGAGCATGTTGATTATTTATCACTCCATGTATATTACGGCAATCGGGCAAACGATTTAAAAAGCTATCTGGCAAAGTCTCTCAATATGAACAATTTCATAAAAAGCGTAGCTTCAATTTGTGACTATATAAAAGCCAAAAAGCGTAGCAAAAAAACAATAAACCTATCGTTTGATGAGTGGAATGTTTGGTATCACTCAAATGAGCAGGATGAAAAAATCAAAAAGCAAGACCCGTGGACAGAGGCACTTCCTCTGCTGGAAGATGTATATAATTTCGAGGACGCTCTTTTGGTCGGTTGTCTACTGATTACACTACTGAAAAATTGCGACAGGGTTAAGATTGCATGTCTGGCACAGCTGGTTAATGTTATTGCTCCGATTATGACAAAAAAGGGCGGAGAGGTCTGGCGGCAGACTACATTTTATCCATTTATGCACGCAGCGAACAATGGACATGGGACAGTGCTTAACTCGGTAGTTGATGTTCCAACTTATAGTTGTGAAGAATTTGAAAATGTGCCGTATGTTGAATCTGTTGCCGTACACAATGAAGAGAAAGGCGAAGTTGTAATATTTGCAGTGAATCGCAGTGCGGAGGAGAGTGCTCTGCTTGATATTGACTTGCAAGGATTTAATGTAACAGGTATAAATGCGTTTAGTGAGCTAAGTGGGCATAACCTTAAAGCAACAAACACAAAATCAAACAGAGCTGTAGCTCCGAATGATAACGGCGTAGCTAATGTGCAAGGAAGTCTTATAAGTGCAGAGCTTGCAGCATTATCATGGAATATGATTAAAGTATCTGTAAAATGATTTTCGGTAAATAAGCAGAAAAAGAGCCGCCCCTGTGTAATTTGCAAGGGGCGGCGTAATGATGCTGAAACTTATTTGCCGAAGCACTTCACTGCGTCTCTCATTCGTGCACTTACTTTTACACCGAATGGACAGCGTGCCTCACACTCTTTGCATGAGGTACAGTCTCCAGCATGCTTGGATAATGCTTCGTAGTGAGCCTTAACAGTAGGGGGAACTTTCGCCGAGGTGTCAGCCAAATCTATGTATTTGTTGACCTGAGCTATGTCGATTTGTTCAGGGCAAGGCAGGCAATGATTGCAGTAGACGCACTTGCCTCTTGCAGTAAAGGTTTTTTTAAGCACTTCGGAAAAATCCATCTCTTTGCCTGTTGCGAACTCATATGCTACAGATTTACGTATTTCGTCCGGTGTTGCACAGCCAATGAGTGCAGATGCGACTGCCGGGCGGGATAGAGCATAATGTATACATTGTGCAGTAGTCATAGCCACACCAAACGGGGATTGTTTTTCACGGAGCAGCCTTCCTGCCATGTAAGCTTTCATAACAGTTATCGCCGTGCCATGTCGTTTACAAACATGATATAGTTCCATTCTTTCCGGGTCAATTTGATTTTGCATTGCTTTTTTTGTGTTTTCCTCTTCAAAAATGTCATCCAGAGACATATTACTCGGCATCAAGTCAAATGCTGGATTGAGGCTGAACATCAGTACGTCAATTAAGTCTGTTTCCACTGCGCGCTTTGCAAATTCGGTCACATGCGAGCTGAGACCGATTGTTTTAATTATCCCTTTTTCTTTTAACTCTTTTGCATAGGCAATAATCTCACCATGAAAGACACTGTCAAAATTCTCCTCAGAGTCAACATAATGCAACATACCTATATCTATATATGTAGTGTCGAGTCTTGTGAGCAAATCTTCAAAGGCTTCTTTGCACTCGTTTATGTCTTGGCTGCGAGCGTATTGCCCGTTTTTCCATATTGCTCCGATATGCCCTTGTATGATGACCTTTTCGCGCCTGCCTTTAAGCGCTTTACCGATATTTGTGCGGACATTCGGTTCTGACATGAAGATATCAAAAATATTGATGCCCTGAGAAAAAGCCTCGTCTATTACCTCAATAACTGTAGGGAGATCTTTTCCCTCCAGATGCTCACATCCTAAGCCGATTTCGCTGACTCTAATGCCTGTCCTTCCGAGCGCTCTGTATTTCATCGTTTTTCCTCCTATATTACTGCAATATTTACATTATAAACCATGCGCTGTATTGTTTCAATATTTACCACCAACTCGCAGTACATATAAATCTCCCGCCAAAGTTGTCAAGCGAGTCGAATCAACAACATGATAGCCGTGCTCCCTTTTTTTTAGCACTCCTTGCGCACACAGTTTGTTTAGCGAGCGGAGCAAATGCCGATAGCTACAGCCGAGCATAAGGGCTACCTCAGTCAGCATCTCGCAAAACTCCCCCTCCGAAGCTGTCTGCATAATGTAAGCCGAAAGGCGTGTCTCCAAAGGTTGCAGAGTGTTTATCGCACCATTGATAGCACGCTGCATGAGCTTTTCTGCAAGCTCCTTAGCCACATGATTTACAAATATAGTATTATTTCTGAGGGTTTCCTTATATAGCCCCAGGGGCAGGGCAACGCACTCAAAGCCGGTTACAACCTGAACAGTCGAACCATGTGTCATTTTTCCTGTCATAAGTTCAACATCCCCTATAATTCCGTTTGAGATAAAATGAGCAAGCAACATCTGCTTTCCGTCTGATAAATTAATCAGCACCTTAGCTTTACCCGAAACAACAAAACAGATAAAGTCCAGCGGCTCACCCTCACGCGAAAGAAACTCACCATTAGAATAAGAAAACCGCATAGCCTTATCCAAAAGCCGACTATCCAGCCCGTATCTGCTTAGTAACGCCTTGTCAAAATCGCTCAGCGGTAATTTTTTCACGCTCGCACCTCAATAAAAATTAATGCATTAAGTATGACATATGTCATATCTTGCGGTCAAGTGCTGACGTATAATATCTTTATCAGTTTAGAAAGGTTGATGCGAATGTTTTATCTGTTGTCACTACTTATGGGTGTACTGATTTCCGCCATGGTAGCATTTAACGGCGGTTTGACGGAGCGTTATGGTGTATATTCTGCGACGGTGATGATTCACGTGGTCGGATTGCTTATAATCATTGCAATTGTGTGTGTGAAGAGGGAAAAATTTTTTCCGAAAAGATTTCCTTGGTATCTATACCTCGGCGGAGCAATAGGGGTATTAACCACGGTATTTAACAACCTTTCGTTCGGACGCATAAGCGTTTCGGCAATTCTTGCACTCGGGCTGCTGGGGCAGAGTCTTACAGGGCTTGCAGTTGACCGTTACGGACTATTTGGCATGAAAAAATACCCGTTGACAAAAGATAAACTGTTGGGGCTTGCACTTATAGTTGTAGGTATAGTATCAATGATAACGAGCTTTGAAGTTGTGGCTGTGATTGTCTCTTTTATCGCAGGGGTCAACATAGTCATTTCGAGAACGTTAAACGCAAAGCTCGCCAACTTAACAAGCGTGAGGGTCAGCTCGTTTTATAATTATTTCGTTGGGTTGCTTGTGGCAATAGTAGCCTTTCTTTTATTGGGAGGAAATGAAATTACACCCCTAGACACCGTGCCGATTCAAAACTGGTATATATACTTAGGAGGTGCACTGGGGCTTGCCATAGTCCTGCTTGCAAACATATTGGTTGTTAAAGTATCGGCATTTTACCTTACCTTATTCGTATTTATAGGACAGGTTTTTTCAGGCGTACTCATAGACATGGCGATAACACAGACAGTTTCCACAAGAAACATTTTGGGAGGAGTTCTTGTAGCCGCAGGTCTGTGTGTGAATTTGATTATTGACAGAAAAAAGCGAAGCGCAGAAGCTTAGCTTCATGTTTTTCGGATTTTGGGTTTTGCTTAACAAACGCTCCACTCGTGCAGGGATTTTCCATCTTTGTCTTTCAGGCTGAGCCATGTGTTCTCTCCGCCGTATCGCATAAAAATACCAAGCTCATTCGGCGAGGGGAATATAATATCTTCTGTAGTTACGCCGTTTTGGATTTTGCTGTCGTGGTCAGCCCTCAGTGCTTTGCAAAACTTTGCAGAATAGTTTAGAGAGCCATCCTTGTTAAGTTGTGGGTCCATTGTCAGTTTTGCACCTGACTTTAACACGAGCTCTTTTCTGCGTACCCAAAACACTCGCCCAGCACTGCCCCAATCCGTAAAGAAAAATTCAATTTCGCTAAGTTCTTTTCTCCATTTATGTGTATCTTTCATCATGATGTACCTCCGAATTACTTATCACGTCAGTTAAATTTGATTATATACCCATTATAACGCGGTTGCAACCGTTAAATCCATAAAATATTGTGCAAAAAACCCGCTTTTTGAGTGGGTTTTTGATGTGAATTTAGCATGAATTTTGAGTAAACTTTTGTAAATACCTAGAAGTTGTTCACAAAAATATGTTACTCTTTCGGAGTGTAATCTTTGCTCTTAGGCGTATTTTAATAAAAGCGTGAAGCTGCATATTTTTATGGAGAGGATAGGTGAAAGGTCATGAAAAAAAGAAGTTTGAAATTAGCTATTATAGTTCCCTCGCTCGCCATACTTATCGTCGGAGTAGCTGCTATGATTGCAATAGCCGGAATTTTGTCCTCAAATGCTACAGAAGAGCTTACAGAGCAGTTGTTGCAAGCTCGTGTCAGCGAAAATGCAAATGAATTCAAAGTATTCAATGAAAAAGCCCAGGGTATACTTAACACAATTACACCAATTGTCATGCAGCACAGAACGCAAGCCGCTGCCGGAACGGAAGAGAATGTTCGTGAAGAGGTGGTATCAATCCTGACAGATGTGCTTTTGGCAAGCGATATTATCGTCGGAGCATGGTCTGTTTGGGAGCCAAATGCCTTTGATGGCAGGGATAGTGAGTTCGCAGGTACCG
>Ga0209755_10007596_pt1 | contig 11726 bp, 4 predicted proteins | sample TergutCo191P1_FD_187301 | JGI IMG/M metagenome (GOLD analysis project Ga0209755, IMG submission 187301) | Cornitermes sp. P1 segment gut microbial communities from Petit-Saut dam, French Guiana - Co191P1 (SPAdes) (version 2) | ecosystem: Host-associated > Arthropoda: Insects > Digestive system >...
TTGTCCCCGAATCGGGTTCGTACAGCCCGAAAAGGATCGACATGAGCGTGGACTTGCCCGCCCCGTTTTCGCCAAGAAGCGCGTGGATTTCGCCCTGCTCTACCCTCAGGTCTATCCTGTCGTTGGCCAAAACCCCCGGAAAGGCCTTGGTTATCCCCAACATTTCAATGGCCGGCACGGCACCCCCTTATACCGGAGAAAAGGATAGGCCCCAAAGGGCCCGGGGAAACCGCCGGCGAACGGCGGCTTCCCCATGTCAGGCTTGAACCTCTAGCCGTCAACCGCCATAAGGTCCTGCGGGAAGCCGGGAAGCTGCATGGCCGCCGCCAGGGTGGAGGCCACGACAATCTCGCCGGAGATTATCCTCTGCTCGATTTCGCGAAGCCTGGAAACCACGTTCGGGCCAAGCGCGGGGTTGGTGGTGGAAAAGCCCACGCCCTCCCTGGCAAGGTTGAAAACGTCAACGCGCCCGTGGAAGGTGCCGTCGCGCACCGCGTTCAGGGCGTAATGCACGCTCGACTCCACGCGCTTGATCATCGAGGTCAGCACCGCCGAGTTCGTTCCGTCGTAAATGCCGTCATAGTGCTGGTCGGAGTCCACGCCGATGGCCCATACGTTCCTGCCCATCTGGCGCTCCTCTATGGCCTGGACGATTGTGCCGCTGCCGCTGCCGCCGGCCGCCGAGAAAATCGCGAACACGCCGTCGTTGTACCAGTTCATCGCCTGGATTCTGGCAAGGGCCGGCTCGCCCCAGCTGTTCACGTAAAAGTCCAGAACGTCCGCGCCGGGCAGCACGTAGTGCACGCCCTGCACGAAGCCGACGTGGAACCTGGTGATTACCGCGCCGGGGATCCCGCCGATAAAGCCGAAGCGCGGGTTCTCTATGCCTTCCTCTATGGCCTGCAGCGCAGCCGCCGCGCCCACAAGGAAGGAACCCTCGTGTTCGGCGAAAATCGCTTCCATTACGTTCGGAAGGCCAATCCAGTCAACGTCCACGATAAGGAAGTTCTGATCGGGATTCGCCGTGGCGACCGTGGTCACGGCCTCCGCCCAGGTGAAACCCGCCGTAACGATAAGATCGAATTCCTCGTCGATGGCGTTCCAAAGGTTCGGAATGTACAGATCCATGGTCTGCGCGGTAAGCACGTTGTAAAGACGGCCACGGCCGGGGGTGTGGTCCCAGGTTTCCCCGTAAAAATCAAGGAACCCCTGCCAGGCGGCGGCGTTGAACGACCTGTCGTCGATGCCGGTGGCGTCGGTCAGCAGAATGGCCGAAATTTCGCCATCGGCAAGCCGGCGTACGGGGACGTTGCCCCCTTCCCTTCTGCATCCCCCGAACACCGCCATGGATGCCGCGAGAACGGCGATTAAAACTAGTTTCATACCCATATCCTCCGCCCATAGCTTATCCGCAATCCCCCTCATCGTCAAGCGATCCGCGCGCGTTTTTCGGGGCGGGGGGACAAGGCCGCACTCTTTGCCCAAAGGTTTGGTCGGAGGCGTTTTCTTCTATAATTAGCGCCCGCATTATGGAGCCGTCGTTCCGCACCGACAAAACCGCTGGACACGGGGCCCCGTTTGCGCTATACTATAAGCGTGCGAAAAACGCGCGACGATTACGGCGCCGTACCCAAGCGGTAAGGGAGCGGTCTGCAAAACCGCGATGCATCAGTTCGATTCTGATCGGCGCCTTTCAAGATGGACAATCCCGTCTCGTACTACGTCGGCCTTGTCGCCGCGCTGGCGGCGCTGCTCGGCCTTTCCGCGTTTTTTTCCGTGTGCGAAACCGGCTTTACGTCGCTGAACCGCATCAGGCTAAAAAACATGGCCTCAAAGGACGCGGGAAAAAACGGCGGCAAGCGCCGGCGGGCAAGGGCGAGGCTCGTTCTGCGGATGCTCGAATCCTACGACGTCGTCCTTTCCACGGTGCTGATCGGAAACACGCTCGTCAACATCGCCTCCTCCGCAATCGCCACCATGATTTTTATAGGGCTGTTTGGGGCAAGGGGGGTTACGATCGCCACCCTCACCATGACCGTTCTCGTGCTGGTCGTCGCCGAAATCTCCCCGAAAACGCTTACGAAGGAAATGCCGGAGACCGCAGCTCTTGGGGTCGCGCCGCTGCTGCGCGTTTTTGCCTTTGTCTTTGCCCCGGCCAGCCGCCTTGCGGGCGCGTGGAAGAACGTCATCGTGAAGGCGTTTCAGGTAAACGGCGACCGCTCGATTACCGAGGACGAGTTCCTTACGTTCGTGGAGGAGGCCCGGCAGGAGGGCGGAATCAACGGGCGCGAGGAGCGCATGATTCGCCAGGCCATCGAGTTCGACGAAATGACCGCGGCGGAAATAGTGACCCCGAGGGTGGATCTCGCGGCGGTTTCCGCGGCCGACGACGCGGCGACAATCGACGATGTTTTTGCCGCGACGGGCTTCTCCCGCCTGCCCGTCTACCGCGACACAGTGGACAACATAACCGGGGTCATGCTGCTGAAGGACTTCCACCGCGAGGTAATCAAAAAAGGCAGGCCGCCGGGCGAAATAGTAAAGCCGGCTGTCTTCGTCACCAAAACGATTAAGATATCCAGGCTGCTGCGTACCCTGCAGGAAAAGAAGTCGCACATGGCGGTGCTGGTGGACGAGTTCGGCGGCACGTTTGGGATTGTGACCATAGAGGACATCGTGGAGGAGCTCGTGGGCGAGATTTGGGACGAGCACGACGACGTAAAGGAGCCGCTTAGGGAAAACGCCGACGGCAGCTTCGCCGTTCTCGGCGGGACGGGCTTCAAGGACATGCTGGAGTTCGTAACGCGCTCGTCCGTCCCGGCGGCGGAACCTGCGGACGGGACGGACGAGGGCGAGGCCCCGCCGGGCACCACGGTGGGCAACTGGGTAATGGAAAAGTCGGGCGGGCAGCCCAAGGCCGGGGACAGGTTCGCCTGGAGGGAGCTGCTTATAACGGTGTCGCGGGTACACCACCACAGGGTAATGGAGGTGGCGGTGGTCTGCGCGCCGGAAACCGAAGCCTAAGCTCCGGAATCCAGAGCTTGAGCTCCGGCTTCCGGAGCTTAAACCCAGGAAACCGGCGGCTCGGGCCCGTCCGGCCCGGCGCTTTTCCGGCCCTCGCCGGATATGTGCGCGCAGGTTTTGTCGTACAGCTCCACGTACTTCCTTGCCGACTTCTCCCAGGAAAAGTCGAGCTTCATGGCCCGCCGGCTCATGGCGGCTATGTGCTCGGGGTGGTTGTACCAGGCCCACACCGCCCAGCCCACCGTGTTGTAAATCGCCTGCGGGGTAAGGTCGTCGAACATAAAGCCGGTGCCCTCGCCGGTTTCCTCGTTGTAGTTTTTCACGGTATCGACAAGGCCGCCGCTTCTTCTTACGATCGGAATCGTGCCGTAGGCGAGCGAATATATCTGGTTCAGGCCGCAGGGCTCGTACCTGCTCGGCATAAGGAAAAAGTCCGAGCCGGCCTCTATGAGGTGGCTGAGCTTTTCGTTGTAGCCGATTTGCGCCTTCATGTTTGGAAGCCTGGAGGCGAGGTTCATAAGCTCGTGCTCGCACCAGGACTCGCCGGAGCCAAGCACCACGAGCTGCAGCTTCATGTGGGCGCAGATTGACCAGGCGGAGCCGTGGCCGCCGCCGAAGAGCTCCCACACGCCCTTTTGCTCTGTAAGCCGGCTTACCATGCCCACTATCGGCACGTCCAGATCCTCGGGGAGGCCGAAGTGCTTCTGCAGGGCAAGCTTGGCCTCGGCCTTTCCCGCCATGTTGTCCGCGGAATAGGGTTTGGGGATGAGTTTGTCCTTTTTGGGGTTCCACACGTCGGTGTCTATGCCGTTGAGTATGCCGGAGTAGTCGGCGCTGCGGTAGCGCAGCACGCCGTCCAGACGGAAGCCGTAGGGGCCGGTCATCGTTTCCTTTGCGTAATTCGGCGAGACGGTGTTCAGCCTGTCCGCGCTGTAAAGGCCGGCCTTCAGGAAGTTCATCATGTTCCAGTCCTCGAAGCCGGCCTTGTAGAACACGTCCCAGCCAAGGCCGGTGTAGTCGAAGTTGTCCTTGCCGTAGATGCCCTGGTAGCCAAGGTTGTGGATCGTAAGAACCGAGACGGTTTCGTCGAAGCCGCCCTGGCTGCCTGGAACGCCCCTTTCGGCGAACCTTAGGTACACGGGGACAAGGGCGGTCATCCAGTCGTGGGCGTGCAACACGTCCGGATACCAGGCGAGCTTGCGGCAAAGCTGGAAGGCGGAGCGGCTGAAAAAGGTAAAGCGCCTTGCGTTGTCCAGGAAGTCCGGCTCGTGGGCCGTACCGTAAAGCCCGTCCCTGCCGAAGTATATCTCGTGGTCTATCAGGTACACCTCGACCGGCTTTTTCTTCGACGAGCCGGGAAGCTCGGTGGCGTAGACCCCGCACCACTCCTCGCCGCCGCCCACCGGAACGCCCAGGGCCCCGGGAAGCAGCTTCAGCTTGCCCCTGTCTATGGAATAGTAGCGCGGCAGCACGATTTTTACGTCGTGGCCCAGCCTGGCCAGGCTAAGGGAAAGAGAGGAAACCATATCGGCAAGGCCGCCGGCTTTGGCGAAGGGAACGGCCTCGCTACAGACCATCATAATCTTCATGCGTACCCCCAAGTATGCTAAAGTCTACACCGGCAACGGACTTAGGGCAAGCAAAAAGAAACCCCGGCGCAGGGCCGGGGCGGCTTCTAGAAAATGTTCGTGCGCAGGCCGAAGGTCATCCTGAATATCTGCGGGCTGGCCCCGGCTCCGGCCTCGGCGGAGGCGAACCACAGCTCCGGCTGGAGATACAGCGCGAAGTTCCTGAAGAACCTCCAGTCGGGGAAGAGTTCCTGCATGTCCACGTTGACGAAGTCCCACTGGGCGATTACGGCGCTCATGAAAAGGCTGCCGCGATCGTGCTCGTCCGCCATGCTGAACCAGGAGAAGTTGGCCCCCACCGCTATGTTCATCGAGAAGAACGTCCAGTCGGGCCCGAACACCCACGAAAAAGGCAGGTTGAAGATGTTCGCCAAGAGCCTTACCCCGAACACGCTGCCGGTAAAACGCCCGCCGTACACCAGGCCGGACTGTACGTCCGGCGGCGCCAGGCCGAACTGTGTCTGGATGCGCACGTTGTCGTCGAAGAAGCTGAGGCCGACGCCCACCTCCACAAAGGTGGCCCCAAGCGCCTTCACGTCGATATAGGCCCCGCGAAGAAAGCCCGGAACCGAGTACAGCCATTTGTCGCCCGTGCGGAAGCTTATGTCCACCGAGGCAAGATCGTTGTTGTCGCTTGCGGTGCCGTAAATCAGCACGTTTTCGCGGTGGGCGCTTCCCTCCGTGGGCGTAATTGTCTGCACGACCGGGGGCGTGGTGTCCACGTAAAGCATGACGCGGCGGACGGCCTGTTCGCCGTTGGCAAAACGGGCCCTCACAAGAACGGGAAGGTGCCCTGCGGCCAGCTCGCCGGTTTCCATGCGGAACCTCCAGTCGCCGTCGCCCCTTCCGTTCCGCGCCTCCATGAACGTGTGGCCGTTGTCGTAGCTCACCTGGACCGACGCAAGGGCAAGCTCCCTTTCGGCGGCCCGCCTTTCCCTTCTGTCGTAGCCCTCCGTCTGCCACGCCGAATCGTCCGCGGACATCCAGGCGCGGCCTGAAAGCCACGGCCGCCGGGTAATGACGTCGCCGTCCTGATGGCTGTCTATTGTAAGGACGGGGCCGAAGCGCGAAAAGAACACGGTGTGCACCGGGCTTGAAATGCGCTCGCCGGCGGCCTCGTAGAAGTACGCCGAGATTCCGTGGCCCTGCCCGTCCCGCATTTCGCTTTCGGGGATTTCGTGGCGGAATATCCCGAAGCGGTCAACCCTGGCGATCGCCACGGGGCTGCCGTCCATCATGATTGTTACCCTGTCCGGAATGGACGCGCCGGTGACGGTTCCGATTACCCCGACGGGGCCCGAGTGCGTTTCGCCGGGGAAGGGATTGAAAAGGGCGATCTGCGCGTCGTCGCCGCCGAAGGTGATTTCGCGGGAAACGATTGTCTCGTTGCCGGCGAGGTCCCTGGCGATTACCCGCACCACGTAGTTGCCCATGGGGAAACCCTCAAGGCTGACGTCCCCGAAGGAAATCACGGAGCTTTCGGGCCGTATCTCGAATTCCTGCCGGTACTCCGGGTTTTCGGAACTTACCACCTGGAAGGTAAGGGTGTCCAGCCCAAGGTTGTCAACCGCCCTGCCCACAAAGCGCAGGTCGGCCCCCACGTTTTGGCCGTTCATCGGGTAGCTCAGGCTCAGCTCCGGCGGGGTGTTGTCGATGTTGATCATCGCTATCGTGAATGAGTACACGCCGTACCTGTCCTCGGCGCGGATAATCGCCGAGTTCACGCCGTCGGTGTAGACCAGGGTGTTAAGCGATATGGACCAATGCCCGTCCTCCTCCAGGAACGTTTCCGTCAGGCCGTAGCCGTGGTCCGGATCCGCGCCGTTGGCCGGCCGGCCGGCCATGTCCACTTCCTGCCAGGTGTTGCCGCCGTCCATCGAAAAGGAAACGCCGGCCACCCCGTTCGCGTCCGAGGTAAAGCCCCTTATGACAACCGTCCCGCTGTTGACCTCCGCAAGCGAAGGCTCAAGCACCACGGTTTCCGGGCGCGAGGTGCTGATCCTGATGCGGCGCGAGGCCACCTCGCTGCGCACCCCGTATATGTCTGCGGCGAAAACCTCAAGCAGAAACTCGCCGTCGCCGATCGCCATGTAGTCCATCGGGATGCCGAAGCTCCTTTCCGTGAGGAACTCGACAAACTCCGGGTCGGGGTTTTCCTGGAAGGCGAGCGCCGCCTCCCTTACCTCCGCGCCGGCCTCGCCGGGAGAGGCCGATTCCAGCGTAGGGCCAAGGAGCCGCCAGTACACGCCCCTTATGCCCACCTCGTCAAACGCTATGCCGGAAACCTCGAAGGGCGCGGTAAAAATCTCGCCGTCCAGCGGGCTGTTCACGATGATTACCGGAATGGGCGGGTCCGGATCCTTCACGTAGCCGGGCGAGGCCACAAACTCCCCGCCGGCCGCGTCCACGATGCGGAAGACCAGCCCGGCCTCCAGCTCGCCAAGGGTGGTGAAGTCGCCGAAATAGGAAAACCAGAACCGGTCGCCGCAGGAGGAGAACGGAATCTCGGTAAAGCCGTCGCCGGCCTCCTCGCCGTATTCTTCGCCGAACCCGGAGCTGCCGTCGCCGTCGCCGGGGGAAAGGCCATCCCTTTGGTGGGCAAAGGCCACGGAGACGATCGGCACTTGGTGCGTCACCTCCCCCACCACGGTCCTGTTGCCGAACACCATCCGCGGGCGCGCCGTTTCCGGATACACCGACGGGGAAACCCACCGTATACGCGGCGAGGCGACAGGGGCAAGGTTGAAGGGATGGTGCACGGGGAAGTTGTTCCCGGTTCTGAGCTCAAGGTGCACGGGGCCGGCCGGCCACCCCACAAGGGACACGTCCTGGTCAAAACCGCCGTATTCGTCAAGCTCCAGGCTGCGCCACGCCGCCTCCTGCGGGCCAAGCCGGAACTGCACCGCGGTGCCCGGGGCCGCGCTGCCGGCAAGCCTAAGGTAGCCGCCCGCAGTCACCCAGCCGCCAAGCTCCGGGCTTGTAACCGTAAGGCGCGAAGGCGCGGGAGCGGGAGGCGGCCCGAACTCGAAAACCTGGGAGGTTACCCTTAGGGCCGTAACCGCGCCCCGGACTCCCGCCGAATCCACGGGGACGATCCTGAAATTGACGTTCCGCCCCGCCGGAATCATCGAGGGGTCTATTCGGAAGGCCGGAAAGGTTCTTACCGAGTGCTCGCCAAGCTGCAGCTCCACCGGGCCAAAGCCCAGCTCGACCCGGCCGTATATCGCCTGGTTCGGCGGCATGTTCGCAAGGGTTTCCGGCGGCGGGTAGTCGATGTACACGGTGGGAACCATGTCCCTGCGGCGGTCGTCCAGCCTGCGGACATACCTCGTGACGTTGCCGGCGTTGTCGGTCGCCGTAATCGTTATGCTGTTGCCGGCGCCTGGCGCGTGCTCCAAAACGGCATACCAATAGGGGTCGCCCCGGCGGACTTCCGCCTCGCCCCTTATCCTGCCCCACTGGTATTCGACGGAGGCGATTCCCACCGGCGAGTGGGCGCGGCCCGAAAGCAGAAACGAATTGAACAGGGGCTCGCCCGGCAGCGGGCTCAGAAGCTCGAGCTCCGGCGGAATGTTGCTGACGAAAAACATGACCGGGACGGACGTGACAAGGCCCGTGCCGTCCACTGCCCTAAGGTGGAAAACAGTCGAGCCGTCCGGTATGTCTCGCGTTCTTATTGGGAAGGAAAAATCCAGACTGTCGGCCCCGCGCCTTCCCCTCAGGCGCAGCGGCCTGAAGCTCTCGCCGTCGTCGCTTAGGTACAGGGCGCGTATGCCGTTTGCGTCCCCTACCCTGCCGTGTACGGTCACGTTGCCGCTGATTGTGTCGCCTATCTCGTGGGAGACGAGCTCGACGGCCGGGGGGGTTCTGTCCAGTATGAAGTCTATCGTTTGGACTGGCCCGTAAAGGCCGCCGGCATCGAAGGCCCGCACGGAAAGGGAGTGCCTGCCGTCCGGAAGCCGCGAGAAGTCGAAGTAGCTGTTCCAGAAGTCCACTCCGTTTACCGTTCTTTCCGCGTCGTCGTTCAGCCGGATCATGGTCCTTTGCACTTCGTAGCGGCCGGAGGCCACGCCTATTACGTTGAGGTTCTGCCGGATTACGGCGCCGTGTTCGGGATGCACTATGCGCGCCACGGGGAGCATCGCGTTAGGATCCACCCGCAGGTTGTACGGCCCGGATACCGCCACGTTGCCGGCGCGGTCGCGCGCGTGGACTATGAAGTTGTGCGTGCCGGTCGGGTACTCGGCCACGTCGAAGACGTTCTGCCAGGTTTCCTCCCCCTCGACCGTTACGGTGTCCACGTCCCTGCGCCCGCCCGCGCACAGCTCCGGCGAGGCAAACGCCGACGCGAGAAACGCCGACAACACAAAAGCCGCAAGGCGGGCGGGACCAAACGTTGACCTCATGCGTCTCCTCCTAACAAGCTAAAACAGGCTGAACCGTATGCCGAAGCCGATGGTGAACATGGTCCGCCATGCGTCCGGGTTGTCGGTGCCTACGTCGGAAGGGGCAAACCAGACCCCCGGCTCCATGAACAGCGAAACCGTGCTGAAATGCCTCCAGTTGGGCATGAAAAAGCTCAGGTCCGCCTTGATTATTTCCCACTGGCCAAGGAACTGGCCCATCCACTGCGAGGTTTCGCCCTCGCCCATCATGAAGTACGAGAAATTCGCGCCCAGAGCTATGCTGGTGGTCCAAAACTCGAACTCGGGGCCGAACCAGCGGCGCAGGTTTACGCTCCAGATGTTCGCAAGAAGCTTGCCGCCGAAGGCCATCCCCTCGAAGCGCGTTCCGGGCTCCGCCTGCGAGACGTTGGCCTGCAGCTTTACGTTGTCGTCGAAAAAGGTAAGCCCTATGCCGGTGGCCCAGCGCAGGCCGCCGAGAACCGCAAAATCGATATACAGGCCCTCGATGAAGCCGGGCACCGCGTAAAGGTTTTTGTTGCCCTGGCGCAGGCTTATCTGCACGCTCTCAAGCTGGTGGTTGTCCGCCGCGTGGCCGAACACCTGGATTTCGTGGCGGAAAAGGGTATTTTCCCCGGGGCCCAAGGTGGTTACGGTCGGGGCGGCGGTGTCCACCGTAAGCAGTATGCGGCGCACCGCCGAGCTGCCGTCGCCGAATTCCGCCCTTGCCACAACCGGCATGGGGCCGGCCGGAAGCTCGTCGGCCTCAAGCCTGAACCTCCAATCGTCCCTGCCGCCGGCCTGCACGAAGGTGCGCCCGTTGTCGAAGCTGAGCTGGACGGAGCTTGGGCGAAGGGCCGCCCTTTCCTGCCTTGACGGGGGGTCGTCCTCGTCGAACTCCGGGTGCAGCATGAAGGCCCTGCCGGAAAGCCAGGGGCGGCCGGTAATCACGTCGCCGTCGGAGTGGCTTTCTATCGTCAGCACCGGGCCGAAGGCGTTCACCGAAACGCCGTGTTCGACCGACTCTATGAGCTCGCCCTCGGCGGTCTCGAAGCGCGCCCGCACCGCGTAGAACGGGCCGCGGAGGTTCTCAGCGGGTATCTCGTGCAGGAACACGCCGAAGCGGTCCACCCTTGCCACGGCCTCCGCCCTGCCGTTCAGCGTGATCACCACGGTCTGGGGAATCACGGCCCCGCTTACCCTGCCGGAAACCACCATCGCGCCGGAGTGCTCTATGCCTGGCAGCGGGTTGATTATGGCGATCTCGGAAACCCCCGCCCCCCTCACTATGCTAACGTTGCGGACGATTACGGTCTCGTTTCCGGAATAGTCGAAGGCGTTGATCTTCACGATGTAGTCGCCCTCAGGCAGCTCGGAAACGTCGAAGCGCTGCATCACGACAAGCTCAGGCCCCAGCTCGCGCGTCTCCTGTATTTCCGGATCCTCGATGTTCACCACCCGTATCCTCACGTCCTTCAGCGCCATGTTGTCGCGCACCTGGCCGGAAACGAAAAGCTCCGTGCTTACGGGGGTGCCCTCGCCGGGCGACACTATCTGGAGGTCCGGAGGGGTGTTGTCTATGTTGACGATGCCGGACGAGTAGGAGGCCACGCCGAAGCCGTCCACCGCTCGCACAAGCATCGCGTACGTGCCGTCGGCGAAGGCCCTGGTGTTCAGGGTTATGTGCCACCCGCTTGGGTATTCCTGGCTGCTTTGGACGTAGGCCCGCTGCCAGCTCACCCCGTTGTCCATCGAGACGAAGACGGCCGAAACGCCGTTTCTGTCGAACGAGGTTCCGCGCACGGTGATGTTGCCGGTGTTCCAGACTTCCATCGGCGGTTCCAGCACGGCGGTTTCCGGCGAGTCAAGGCTTACCCTCAGAACGCGCCTTGTCACCTCGCCTGGGGTGCCGAATATGTCCACGGGAAACACCTCAAGTATGTTCGAGCCGTTTTCCAGGCCGTCCAGGGCCATGGGGATTACGAAGCTCTGGGAAGTGGCAACCCTTGCAAAGCCGGGGATGCCGTTCTCCGCGTAGCCGTACCCGGCTGCGGCATCAAGCTCGGAGCCGGCTTCAAGCTCGGCCTCAAGAACGCGCCCAAGGATTTCCTCGGCGGTTTCCCACGGGGTAAGGGGGCGAAGCACGCGCCAGTACACGGCGGCAAGCTCGTCGTCGTCGAAGGCAAGGCCGGAAATTTCCAAGTCGCGGACCACAAGCTCGTTTTCAAGCGGCGAGTTCAGGATAAGAACGGGAATGTCCGGCGTTCTGTCGAAGGCGACCGGCGGGCCGGCCAGGGCCTCGTTGCCGGCCCTGTCCACGGCCCTTATTATGAGGGCGTGCCCGTACTCGTCCAGCAGCGAGAAGTTTACCACCAGGTTGAAGCTCGCCCTGCCGGCCCTGGCGGTAAACGGAACGGGGACAAACACGTAGCCGCCGTCCGTCGAGTAGCTTAACTCGGCAAGCGGCGCGAACGAGTCCACGAAGCCCGCCGTTGTCACCCTGCCGTGGATTGTGCCCCATTGCCTGTCCGGCGAGCTGAAGCTGATGGCCGGCCCCGCCGCCGTCCTGTTGACGGGCAGGAACACGGGAAAGTCCTCCCTGCCGGGCCTTCTTGTGCGAAGCTCAAGCGGCACGTGGTTTCCGGCAAGGCCCCCGACTGCTGCCTGCTCC
>Ga0209755_10007597_pt1 | contig 11726 bp, 11 predicted proteins | sample TergutCo191P1_FD_187301 | JGI IMG/M metagenome (GOLD analysis project Ga0209755, IMG submission 187301) | Cornitermes sp. P1 segment gut microbial communities from Petit-Saut dam, French Guiana - Co191P1 (SPAdes) (version 2) | ecosystem: Host-associated > Arthropoda: Insects > Digestive system...
TGTATTCTTTTTCGAGAATCTCCATCATTTTGTTAAATGTTTTGATTTCTACACCAAACATCCGTTTAAAAGTGTGCTCTTTATCGTTATAATTTGTTTTCCCCCTGCCCATTCCTCTTTATATCATATTTTCCGGTTGTCGAACAAGTCTATTAAATACAATGTAATCTTGATTTGCTAAAAGTTCACGTATTTCAAATATATTTAAAGGATTTTTCTCTCTGTCCATAACATAACAACTATATGTTGGATCCAGCATTATCCATTTTTTTAAATCATTTATAAATACGTGCGTAACCACATGATTATCATAATCATATGGGGAAAATGGCATTATATACATTGTACGAGCCATAAAACCTAACGATAAAAGACATTCGGTTAATATAGTAGAAAGACACCTACAATTTATTCCAAATTCCTTGCCTTTTTGGAATGAAAACTTTAGTAAATTTATTGGATTCAAGTCACCATTATTATCACAATTCTCATTATGATAACAATTTTTTGACAACCAGAACAACAAATTTGTAACTTTTGAGAAATCATTACCTTCTCCAACAATATTATCTAAATTATATTTTAACTTAATTTCTTGAAAATTTGGATTATTTAAATCAAAACACAAATTAACACCGTCACTATTCACATGAAATTCATCAAACATTTTTAATAAAGCTGTATATACATCAAAACTCATTCTGTATCTCCTTTTGATTAGGATAAATCATTTAATTATATTTTTTACTTTTTGTCAATATAATTACAAATCTTAGGACAAATGGCATATAACGAGAGAGGTAACTGACGTTTTTTGCGCCCGATAAGGAAAATGCGAAGCATTTTACGGGCGCAAAAAAATGTGGTGTAGGGAGGCGTGGGAATGGCTTTAGCCATGACCTAGCTGACCGGAACCCCGGAGGCGGCGCTTGTCGCCGCCGGAGCTGTTACCGTGTGTTAAACGGCGGTTTGGCTTTTTCGTACTTTATTCTTCACCACCCGTTTATGGTGCCACATTCCTGGAACGATTTCGCAATACAATAAATGCCTCCAGAAATTTTAAAATGTTCCGAAAACAGTAAAAACAAAAAAATTGCAAAAAACCCGATCTCAAATGTGCTTTGGAAACAAGGGAAAAGAATTGCAAAAAAGCGGTTTACGGTGCCTGTAAATAATGTAAACAGTAATTTAAAGATTTCTGAACCGGCAGAATTCCCATATTAATTTGATAAGGCTGGCACACCGCACACCCTAACCTTGCTTCTTATTTCCAATTAATTCAAAACAGCAATTGCCAAAATGTCGTTTAACTCCCTATACCTAAATTTCATTAAAACAACTCTTTTCTTATAGTAAGCCGTATTTGTGATAAACCACCGTGGGGTACTAACACGAATCTTTTTTCGTGTTAGTGCCGGAAATGGGCAGTATTGTGGCGTTGGGTTAATTATACCGGGTTAGGGGAGCGTGTCAAGGGGGCTTTGGATGTTGAGGACGCTGCGGCGGGCGACGTGGGTGTAGCGTTCGGTGGTGCGGAGGCTGGCGTGACCAAGAAGGGTTTGGATGTAGCGGATGTCGGTGCCGCTTTCGAGGAGGTGGGTGGCGAAGGTATGGCGGAGGCCGTGGATTGAGATTTTTTTGGAAATATTGGCGCACCGGATGGCTTTGTCGAAGATGTGCTGGGCGGTGCGAATGGTGAGGGGGCGGGTTGGCGGCTGTCCGGGGAAAAGCCAGGTTTGGATGCCGTAAAAAGAGCAATATTCGGCGATAAATTGAGCGGCTTTTTCCGAGAGCAGCGTGCAGCGATCTTTGCGGCCTTTCCCCTGCCTGACATAGATGACCTTGCGGGATAGATCAATGTGGTCTTTTTTAAGGGCGACTACTTCGCTGACCCGCAGCCCGGAAGAATAGACCAGCATCAACAGGAGGCGGTGTTTGGGGTTTTTTTCCAGGCCAAACATCGTGCTGATTTCCGCTTTGGAAAGAACCTGGGGGAGCCGCCCGTCGTGGCGTGGGCGGTGGCGTTCGGCGATGACATCCTTCTTCAGGGCATTTTTATAGAAAAATTTAATCGAGCTGATGGCAAGGTTCATGGACGAGGCGGAATATTCACGGTCTTTCTCGATGGCGGCTAAAAATTGAGTAATGTCTTCCGGTGAAATTGCCTCGGGGGGCTTTTGAAGGGTGCGGCAAAGCAGGCGGTTGAAATACACATAACACCGGCGGGTACGGGGGCTGTATTTCCGGGAACGAAGCTCGGTTTCAAGTTTGGCTTCCCAGTGCTCAGGGAATCGCTCTGGCTGGGGAGCAACCATGGTAAACATGGTTGGAGATATGCCGGGCGGCAGCACCGCCATTGTTGGACAGACTTGCAGGGGCGGTTTTTGAGGAGCAGGGTTCCCATCCGGAAAGCAGCCATGGTTTGGCTGGCTTTGTCTGGCGGAGCAGGCATTTGCAGATTGAATAGTTTTTTCAGAGGGACGGGCGGTACTGCCAATTTTACCTGGGAAGTAAAATAACGCTTTGCCCCGGAATATATACGATGGCTGAAAAGAATCATCATGCACGACAACACAGGGAATGTAAAAAGAGATATGGATGAAATGCGTTATATCTACATCCCGGCTAAAGGTAAATTCATACCGTTTATTGTCCCATACCCCTTTTACCGATAAAAGCAGGTTGAATAAATACTTATCATAGCCAATAAACGGAATCCGAACAGCATCGGCTTCGCAAAAGAAATAGACAATTTCCATAGTACCCTCCAAAAGCGAAATAGTAAAATTGTGCATGGGTTCTTTCCTGAAGCCAATAGGTTACATAAAAAATAAGATGTGCCGTGTTGCTAAAAATGATAGCCAGAATCTTGCAAAAAGGCAATAGAGCGCTTTTTGCAAAAATGAAGTTTTGCAAAAGCCTCGGGATAGTACCCGCTAACCGGACCCTTGATCTGCGATGCTTTTTTCCAACCTCATCAAAACTTCTTTGAGCGCTTCGTCCTTGATGGAGTCGTAACCAGCGGCATGATCGTCGGACTCTTCCGGCGGCATGGACGGGGAAGTGTCGGGCGGCGGACGGTTTGGGGAGCGCAGGCTCTGATCATCCGCATAGGTGCGCTGCGCGGATGGCGGGCCGAGCACAATGGATAAACCGGAGATATCCATTTCCGGGAAGCGATAGCGGAAATCGGATAATAGCTTGCTTTCTTTGGTTTGCAGAATCTGCTTCCAGCCGGGGTGATCGACCTCTATCCACACCAAGCCCCGGTCCAGGCTTTTTATCCACGAATGGTCAGCGGCGGCGGCGATGCCGTTTTTTTCGGTAAGGTCTTTCCAGCAGGAAAGAAAGATCGAGTAGCCTTTGGCTTTTTTCATCAAACCTTCGTCAAAGATCGATGAAAGCACATTTCCAATGCTTTTCATTGTTCCACCGCCATTGGTGCCGCCGTCACCGGGGACTCTTCAATTCGCCCGTCCTGGACATAGTATACCACAGTGTCGGATCCCTGGTAATGCTGAAAGGGCTCCTCCGGAAGGAAAGTAAAAAAAGCCTGATCGTAGCCGGGCAAAGCCGAAAGAAAGCGCCGGCGCTTTTCGCCGTCCATTTCCAATAGCACGTCGTCCAGGAGCAATATGGGGTTCCTGCCGGTCATATCGGAAAAGCGGCGCGCCTGCGCTACCCGCAGCAGCAGGGCCAAAAGGCGGCGCTGCCCGGTTGACGCGCTGGCGGCAAAGTCCGCCGCAGCTTTAGCGGAGTCAGCTTTAGCTGCGCCGTCAATGGCAAAAAAGTACCGATCCCGGTGGGGGCCCGACAATGAAACGCCCGCAGCCAGATCCCCGTTCCGCCGTTTCCGCAGCAGGGAGACTGTCTCTGCTTCGCTGGATTCTTTCCATGACGGCATATACTGTACCTGCACCCCCGCGATGCCGGAAACCAATTCATACAGCGACATAAAAATTTCCGAAAAAAGCGCCACCGCCTGTTCCCGCTTTTCCATGAGCCTGATGCCGTACAAAGCGCATTGCTGATCAATGGCATCCAGCAATGGTTCCGGATCGCTGTCGAGCCTGCGCAGCAGCGCGTCCCTGAGTACGCTGTTGCGCGACTTAACAACCCTGCGGTAGCGGTGCAGGTCATCAAGGTAAACCGGATCGTACAGGCTCAGTACCTGGTCAAAAAACCAGCGCTGCCGTTCCGGGCTCCCTGAGACAAACTCCAGGTCTTCATGGCAGAATACGATGCAGGGGACAACAGAAAGCAGTTCCCTCCGGTTTTCCATCGCTTTTCCGTCAACGGCGGCGTATTTTTTTCCTTTTTCGTATTTTATCAGGACTTCGCTGCCGCCAGCCGTTATGGCAGCGGAAAAGTCTTTTTTTCCGTTTTGGGCGATTTCGCAGTCATGCACCCCGCGAAAGGACGAAGCATAGGCGCAGAAATAAAGTGCCTCAAGAAAATTGGTTTTTCCCTGACCGTTTTTCCCGACAAGGAAAACATTGCGAGCGTTAGTTGAAACTACCGCGTCCGCCAGGTTGCGGAACGCGGCAGTGCGCACAGAAGAGATTATCACCGCTACGGCTGCATGGGCATTACAATATGAAAGAAGTTTCTTGGCGGAACCGGGACTATGGTAATTGCCTTGCTTGCCCCGGAAAAAAGAATACTTATTTCTTCGTTGTTCATCGCCTTGAACGGCTCTTCGATGTAACGGTAATTCATGGCAAGGGAAATTTCTTCCCCGTCATACCTGCAGGGAATTTCTTCCTTTGCGTCCCCAATCTCGCCTTCTTCGGAATAAATTTCCATCATTCCAGGCTTAAGTCCTAAATAGATGCGGTGCGATTTTTGCTCTACCAACTGGGACACGCGCTTGAGGGCATCAAGCATTTCATTGCGGTTAACGGAAATGGAGTAAGGCTGGTCTTCGGGAATTACTTTTTTATAATTGGGGAACTGCCCTTCGAGCAGCACCGAAGAAAAATTGTACGATCCAAAGCGGACAAAGATCATTTTATCGGTCACTGAAATTTCTATTAAGCCTTCTTCTCCGGACCTTTTTGCGATAACATTCAAAATTTTAGGGTGTATAATAATTCCTTTAAAATCATCGATATTTTCAACTTCTTTGTCTATGTACGCAAGCCTGCGCCCATCGGTAGCTACCATTATCAGCTTATTGTCAACTTTTTCCATGTACACGCCGTTCATGAAAAAACGGGTCTCGTCATCGGAAACCGCGAACACAGTTTGGCTGATCATCTCCTTGAAATTTTTTATCGGAACCTGGAAATATTCTCCTTCAGACACCGGGAATTCAGGGAACTTTTCAGACGACATACTCTTAAGCTGAAAGTTTGCCCTTTTAACAGTTGTCTTAATTTTTATCCTGTTTTCTACCTGCTCGAATTCCATTTCGCCATCAGGAATAGAATTGAGTATCCCCAGGAATTTTTCCCCAAATACCATCGCCGGCCCAGGCTCTACGACATTCACCAAAACCTCGGCTTCAAAATTAACTTTTAAGTCGGTAGCCTTTATGACAAGCCGGTCACCGTTCGCTTCAAGGTAAATATTCGAGAGTATTGAAATTACATTTTTTGACGCTATAACCTCCTGTGCCATGGATATTTCTTTGAGGAGGATGTTTCTTTCACAGATAAACTTCATTTTTGGCTCCTTTGCTATTATTATATAATATATATATAAATAGTAGCAGTAATAAGCGGCAGGAAAAGTGGAAAAGCCACTTAATTCCTTGCAGCACATAGAATTATGCTTTTCAAAAGCTATGGATAATTATGCCATTTTTTCCTTGTTTCCACAAGCCCTTTATTTATACACCGGTTATGCCTTGTTTTTTAACGGGTTGGCTTTGTTTTATGATCTTGCGCTCAACTCCTTTATTTGGCGCTTTAGGCTTTCTATGGTGGAATCGAGCGTTGGGTCGGTAAGGATAAGCCCTTCAATTTTTTCAGTTGAATGCATCACCGTAGTGTGATCCCTGCCCCCGAACGCTTCCCCTATTTCCGTGGTTGAAAAATCGGTCATTTCCCGGCATATAAACATGGCAAGCTGCCGGGGGTATACTATTTTTTGGTTGCGCTTTTTGCCCTTCAAGTCGCTGATGCTTAAGGAATAAAAGTCCGCCACGGCTTTCTGGATGGTTTCAATTGAGAGGTTGGCTTGCCGTGCCGACACGATAACGTCCCGCAGTTTTTTTTGCGCAATTTCCAGGGTAATGGGCTGCTTCATTATCTCGATGTAGGAGATGAGCGTTGACAGCGCGCCTTTTAAGTCCCTGACGTTCGACGATATGTTTTTGCTTATCAGGTCGATTACCTCATCGGGTATGGACGTTCCCCGGTACTCCGCTGTGGACTTGAGGATGATGCAGCGCTCTTCGTAGCGGGGCGGCTGCAAATCGACTGAAAGCCCCTGGTTGAACCGGGAGACGAGCCGTTCCTCGAATTTCTTTAATTCCAGGGGAGGGCGGTCGCAGGTAAACACGACTTGGTTTTTGGCGTGGAGCACGGCATTGAACGTATGGAAAAGCTCGCCCTGCACTCCCGGCTTGTCGGCAAACAGTTGGATATCGTCAATGAGCAGCACGTCCACGCGGCGGAATTTATTTTTGAATAGGTTCATTTTTTCCTCGCGAAGCCCCTCCAGGTACTCGCTGAGAAAATCCTCGGAGGTAACGTAAATGACTTTTTTGTCTGAGTTTTCGTGTATGAAATTTCCGATTGACTGCATCAGGTGGGTTTTGCCCATGCCAACCCCGCCATAGATAAAAAAGGGGTTGTAGTTGCTGCCGGGGTTCCGGCTGATCGCCTTGGCGGCATTGCCGGCAAAGCTGTTGTTTTCGCCGATGATGAACCGCTCAAAGGTATAGTCATCCCTCATCTGGGGATGCTGCGCCCTTTTGGACTTTTCCGCAGGGGCGCTTGCCGAGGCTTTTTTGGAAGCGCCATCGGCGTCTGCGGTTTTGTCTGCCGCGCCGGGCTTTTGCGCGGGAAGGGTTTCCTTCGCCTCGCTTTCCGAAAGCACCTCAAATTCCAGCGCGATGTCCTTTCCGGCAAGCTCCTTCAGCTTTGCCTTTAAGCCGTTTTGGTAGCGGGCCTTAATCCTGTCCCGGTGAAAACCTGATGGAAATCCAATAACCACATTGTTTTCTGCGGACCGTAAATACCTGACATCGGCGAACCAGGCGCTCAATTCTTCCTCCCCAAGCTCAGAGCGCATCCGGTTTAAGGTTTCATTCCAAAAACCTTCATAATCATAAGTTACCATTTCTAACCTTTTTTATCAACTTCTATCAACATCTTATCCACAAGCAAGATACCATTTTTAAATGCTTTTTCTCCTATCCCCCAGCCTTTTATTTAAAAACTAGAATAGTAAAAAAAGCTAATTCCTTATCCCATAAGGAATTAGCTTACTAATGCCCGTTAGCGGCATACAGCAATTACGCCATATTCCGCAAATCCTACTCAATGGCCTTTTTTCCTTAACTTATCCACAAATTATGCACACAGCGAACAGCCACGCTGTTCCTGCCGTGTAGGGTTATGGTAGCACCGCACGATAATCTTGTCAATCCCTGCATAGGGAATAAAGGGTATATAACCTTAATTTTTTTGTTAGCCTATACAAATGTTACCCAATGTTTCACGTGAAACATTGGGCCGTGGTGCGCCGAATGTTTCACGTGAAACGCCCCTGCGCATTAGCGCTTCAATGGCACTAGCGTTTTCTCGTAATATTTTGCATTATATCCCTATGGAGATTCTCACATTAGGCGATGAGCTGCTGCGCCAGAAAGCGGCGCCGGTGGCAAACATCAAGAGCAATCCGCACAAGTGGAGCAAAATAGCGCAGGAAATGTTCGACTCGCTGCAGAAAGGGAAAGGCGTGGGGCTTGCCGGGCCGCAGACCGGGCTGATGGAGCGGATATTCGTAACCAATGTCGATGGGGACGGGCCACGCGTGTTCATTAACCCTTCGATCATTGAAACGTCGCAGGAGATGGCTAAGTACGAGGAAGGCTGCCTTTCGATTCCCGGCATTTGGGCGGACGTCGTTCGATCAAAGGCGGTGAAAATTCAGGCGTGGAACGAAAAGGGACGCCCGTTTACCATTGAAGCCAGCGGGGTCCTGGCGAGGGTTATCCTGCATGAGTTTGACCACCTTGAGGGCGTTTTGTTTATCGACCGCCTTCCGGAGCTCAAGCGGCAGAAGATACTCGATAAGATAGCCAAGCAGTTGGAAAAACAGCAGCAGGCAGCAAAGGCTAATGCGTAGATGCGGGTACTGTTTGCGGGAAGCCCCGCCATTGCGGTTCCGGCATTGGAGGCGCTGCTTGCGATGGGCGGCGCATCCGGCGAGGGCATGGTAGTAGCGGGGTTGCTCACCAACCCGGACAGCCTGAAAGGGCGCAGCGCAGGGCGCAGCGCGGCTAATGCGGCGAATGGCAAGCCCGAGCCGACGGAGTGCGCGGCAGCGGTTCAGCGGCTTTCCCCGCCCCCGCATGGCGCGGTCCCCATCCTGAAGCCGGAAAGGCTTGACTCTGCCGCCCGCGAGCAGGCAGCGGCGCTCAGGCCTGACCTTTTGGTTTCGTTCGCGTATGGCAAGATCTTTGGGCCGAAATTCCTTGCCCTGTTCCCGCAGGGGGGGATCAACGTGCACCCCAGCCTGCTCCCCAAATACCGGGGCCCAACGCCCATTCCGGCGGCGATTATCAACAGGGAAGCGGAAACCGGCATAACGATACAGCGGCTTGCCCCGGAGATGGACAGCGGGGATATCCTGGCGCAGGAGGCGGTGCCGCTGAACGGGCGGGAAACCACGGCAAGCCTCAGCGAAACAATGGCGAAAAAAGCCGCAGCGCTGCTGCCGGCCGTGCTCTGCGGCATTGCCGCCGGGGCGGTACAGGCGCAGCCGCAGGATCATGGCGCGGCGAGCTATTGCTCCCTTATCGCGAAAGAAGACGGCGCTATCGACTGGCGCCGGAGCGCGGTTGAAATAGACGCCCGGATCCGCGCCTTCACCCCCTGGCCGCTGTCCTTCGCAATGCACGGGGGCTTGCCGCTCTGCATCCTCAAGGCCGAAGCCCTGGAAGGCCACGTTGCCGCTGCGGTGCCCGGTCAGGTCTTGGGTAAAGATCAAAATAAGGGTATACTGATACAAACCGGTGAGGGAATACTGGCGGTCAGCGAGTTGCAGTACTGGACAAAAAAGGCTTTGGGGTGGAAGGCTTTTTTGAACGGCGCGCGGAATTTTATTGGAGCAAGGTTGGGTTAGAGGCAAATGAGTCATTTTAAATTGGGCAATAGCGCAGAGGATCAAAACGAGGGGAATCATTTCAAGCTGTTTGTTTCCATGGCGGTAATGGTGGTGGCAATTGCGGGGGTCGTCGCGGTATTGATTTTTTTTGTCGCGGTGAGGGGGGCTGAACAAACCCTGGTGCCCGATGTCCGGGGCCACGAGCTTATCGATGCATTGCTGGAGCTGCAGGCAAAGGAACTCTATCCGCGCATACAGCTACGTTTTTCGCAGTCTTCCCGGGACAGGGGCCAGGTTTTGGAGCAGGAACCCCGGCCGGGGACTATAGTGAAAGCGGGGCGGCAGGTCCGCCTGGTAGTCAGCCAGGGGGTGATGATAAACCGAGTCGAGAACTATATCGGCAGGGACATTGACGAAGTGCGGATGGAACTGCAAACCCTCATTGTCTCAGGCAGCCCCCTGCTGGTGCTGAAAGAGCCGCTGATGTATGACTTTTCCGCCGAAGCCCCCGGCACTATCCTCCAGCAGAAGCCGGAGCCGGGGACGGATATTTCCGGCCCGATGAGCCTGGAAATTGTAGTCAGCAAGGGCCATGAAAATGCGGTCATGACCGTGCCGCAGCTTGCCGGGCTTTCGCTTTCTTCCGCGCTGGAGCAAGTAGGCAGGGCGGGCATCATGTTTGAATTTTATCTGAGGGAGTTTCGCGAAGGGGAGCGGGGCGAAATGGTTGTTTTCCAGGAACCCCCGGCTGGCACCAGCGTTACGGCAACTATTGTGGTGGATCTGGTGGTCAATGCGCCTGCCGTGCTTGGAGAGGACGAGGTGTTTAAGCTCTTTACGTATACCATGCCCCAGAACCCATACCCCTTGCCGGTGCGCCTTGAAGCGATGCTGCCATCCGGCGACAGGGTTCGGCTCATCAGCGTCGATTATCCGGGCGGCAGGTTCACGGTTCCGTACCGGCTCCCCGTCAACAGCACTTTGATCCTGTCAATGATGAACCGGGAAATCCACCGCGAAACAGTGCGGTATTAATAATGCAGAAACCCTATGACCTGCTGGAAAGCATACTGCTTAATTGTGACTTATAGTCTATAGACTTATAATCTACATTTTTTGAAAATTATTTAATGATAGGCAAATTTAATGATTTACTTGTAATATTTGGAGAAAATCTAAAAAAAATTCGTAATGAACGGAATTTTTCGCAAGAGGAATTGGCATATAAAGCAGAATTAGACAGAACATATATTTCAGGGCTTGAGTGTGGGAAACGTAATCCAACATTAAAGATAATTGTCAAGTTGGCAAATGCATTAAATATGCCGCCAAGCGAATTGTTAAATAATTTACATTCTATTGCAAGGAGTTTATGTGGCGAAAATAATAAAGGGTGAAATACGTTTCCACGCAAAAGCTTCAGAAAAATATGTCGATGCAGTTTTTGTTTACAAAAAAATACCAACTTATGAATGTTCTATTCCAATTGATTATAGAAGAACTGGAACAGCAATTTCTGATTCAGGTATAGATAGTTATTTGGAAGATGTATATGAAAAAATAGACCCTGATAATTGGGATGAATGGATAAATGAACAAAATAATTTTTGGAGTACTAAACCCAATGCAAATATAACCAAAGGTTTTTTTGATGTTTTGGCTAAAAATTTTAAATGGTGTTGTGTTTCATGCAAATTACCGCAGAATCCAAATTGGGCAAGAAGAATTCAAGACCTAAAGGAATTTGGATATACAATTTCTACAAATACAAAAAAATATTGCAAGCAATGTAAAAGAAATACAACGCAACTAATTTTAGTACCATTACCAAGAGGTGGAATAACCGGATATGAAAGATGGAGCAAAGAATTACGTAACAAGATAATTAATATACTTGAGACCTTAGATGTTTTTGAAGCTAAAGTAACTAAAAAAGAAGGACTATTACCTGATCATAAATTCCCAGAAATACGTTGGGACGAAGGAACAAAACGTATATCTTTAGAAAACCTTAATGCTGATGAAATTAAGAATGACTTTCAATTATTATCAAATCAAAGGAATCAACAGAAACGGGAAATTTGCAGAAATTGTTACCAAACAGGCAAACGTGGAATTATTTATGGCATTCCATATTTTTATCGTGGAAATATTAATTGGGATGAAAAAATGCCACAGCGAGGAAAAGAAGCAGAAAAAGGTTGTGTTGGTTGTGCATGGTATGATATTGAACGCTGGCGAAAAGAATTAATTAAAAGGATAAAAAGTCAAACATGAGCCCTTAACATATTTTGTGTAAAACGCAGAATATCTCATAATGTGTAATTAAGCGATTCTATCGCGTTCGTGAGCCTGTCATGAAAATTGTGTAAATGGCCAAAAAATGGTAGAAATACCAGAGGAGAAAACATGGTCATGGCACGAAAAAAAGAAAAGAAAGAGAA
>Ga0209755_10007598_pt1 | contig 11725 bp, 9 predicted proteins | sample TergutCo191P1_FD_187301 | JGI IMG/M metagenome (GOLD analysis project Ga0209755, IMG submission 187301) | Cornitermes sp. P1 segment gut microbial communities from Petit-Saut dam, French Guiana - Co191P1 (SPAdes) (version 2) | ecosystem: Host-associated > Arthropoda: Insects > Digestive system >...
TGAGACGTTCACCCAGACACTCACCCGCAGTAAGATATTTGAATGGTGTAAACATTTCAAAGATGGCCGTACGTCTGTCAATGACGATCCCGGCTGTGGTGGTTTCCAGCCCACAGCAGTCATTCCTGTGAACATTCAGTGCGTGGAATGCCTGACTCTGGATAACTGATGCATAACCTGTCATGAAATTGCACAAGAGACGGATCTTTCTGTGGGAATGGTGAACACAATCATTCACGAAAATTTGCATTTTCGATAAGTTAACGCACTCTGGGTACCAAGACAGCTTTCCACTTTTGATTGGCACAGACGAGTTGAAGGCTGCACTGAGTTGAAGGACCATTTTGACAGGGAAGGCCAGCATTTTCTGGATCGCATGATTACATGCGACAAAACCTGGGTACATCATTTCACTCTGGAATCAAAATGAGCATCAAAGCAGTGGAAGCACATAGATTAACCATCACCAAAAAAATTTCGATGAATTGCGTCTGCAGGTAAAGTGATGGCAAGTGTTTTCTGGGACAAACATGGCGTTATTCATGTGGATTTTTCTGCTCCGTGGTGCCACTATCAACAGTGAATATTACTGTCATGTTCTGAGTGATGCACGTAAGCGTCTGCAGAAAAGACAGCCTGGCTTGATCACTACGGGTGTCCTGCTTCTCCAGGACAATGCACGAGCTCATACTGCTCACCGCACCATGTGCACATTACAGCAACTCGGCTGGGAGGTATTGCCACATCCCCCTTACAGCCCAGACCTCGCTCCAAGTGATTTCCACCTGTTTGGACCCCTACAGGAGTTCCTCGGAGGTCAGCATTTCGGCACTGATGACGAAGTGAAGCAGGCTGTCCTAGGATGGTTCAGCCGTACTGACGAATCTTTCTATGCTGAAACTTTCCAGGCATTAGTTAAACGCTGGGATAAGTGTATAAATGTAGCAGGGGAGTATGTCGAAAAATAAATGCAGTTTCCACTCCTTGAAATTTGTTCTTCTATTTTATAAATTCAAAAGTCCCAGTGTGACTTGAACGACCCTCATAATAATAGGCTGCAATATGCAATAAAACACGTATGTGCATGCACATGTGTGTGCACATACGCACACACACACACAGAGGAGACATGCAAGTACCATAGTAAAATTATATTGAGAGGTTCCTGACTCCAGTCTCAACTGAAACAAACTAGCTAGCCTTTCGGAAGTGTTCCATTAGTAGCTAGCCTTCCTGAAGTTATCTGTTGAACAGCTTGCCTTTCAGAGGTTTTTCACGAGTAGAAAGTCTTTCTGAAGATTTTCATAAGTAGCTAACCTTCCTAAAGTTTTTCGTGACTTCCTTCAGTCCTTCCATAAAAATGCCAGGATAGTAACTTGTTTAACCCATGACTTCTTTCTTATAAATCCTTTACCATCCAAGCTGATTTCTTGGCCCATCTTTTTATGTCCCAAATATGCCTGGATGAACTAAAATAAAAAAACTGCAGATTGGACAGCCAGTGCCCCAGATGAGATTCAAACCAGCCCCTTTACATAAGTCAAAAGCCTTACTGTCAGACTTAACTTCCTCAGTGTAAAATGTCATGAAACTAATTCCAAAGTTCACATAAGACTGTAAATACACACAAGTCAAAATTCGGTGATTGAAGCATTCAGAAATTCTCTGTGCTCAAATTGGAACATACACATTGTGTCATGTACCTTTCATTTTATAGAACACAAAAAAACAAAGGATTTTTCTCCTCAGTACCTAAAATTCATATTTGTTGCAGATGGCTGACAAACAGGTAGTCCTCCAGGTGTGAACTGGATATCAGCCTAAGAACCCTTCACTATGAATGTTCAGTTACACAACTTTTACAGAAGCCTGACATTTGAGACAGATTCTATGAAATAAAATTCAAAGCAGCCTTAAGAAAATACCTAAAAACATGCTTCTTTTATCCTGAAGATAAATTTTTTAAAGTGTAAAGGTAATCAATAATACTGTTTTGTAAAATTTTATGAGTATTTACACTGCAGAATGTGTGTACATATGTTTGTGTGTATGTGCACACTTACATACACAAACATGTAGGCATTTACGTACAAATGTGAACGTACATACATATGTACATATTTATGTAATGTAACAAAGGTGGATGGTAGAAAGTGATTACAGTTCACACTTGGATCTCAGGCAAATAGACCATGAGGGGAACAGAGGTATAAAACTGGATCAGGATCCAATGGCAAACTTCTGTGTAAATGGTTTTGAAAGCTATCAAAGCATTACAAATTTTAATTTCTGATGTAGCGCAATGTTTTACAAATCCCTTCACCTTCTAATAAAGTGACAATTCTAACTGGGTAATGTAACATAAATTTAAATTTTTATCAGTCAATTTTTCCCCATATTTTATGAAACATAGAGGTTTATTATCATACCACATGTCCCTATCTGAAGCCTGATTAATCCAGCCCATGCCCTACTATTCAATTTCTTTAATATCTAATTTAAAACATCATCCTCCTCTCAATGCCTAGGTTTTCAAAGTGGTCTTTTTCTTTCATGGTTCCCTACCAAAACCCTACATGCATTTCTCTTTTCCCCACAAATGCCACATGCCCTGCCCATCCCATCCTCCTTCATTTGATCACCTGGTTGATGTTTCGCAGTGGTACAAATTGTAAAGTTCCTCATTATGTAGTTCCCTCTAGCTTCCTACTTCCCATGTCTTAGTCCCAAATATCTTCCTTGGCATCCCATTCTTTGACACCCTCAGCCTATTTTCATTCATTCATTCCATTGGCATGTACAGAACATGACAATTCCTTGCCCTTCTCAGGAGCTTCTTCCATTCCTCTCTGGTATGCACTTTTTCCTGCCACCCTTCTCCACCAACTATTCTTCCATCCTCTCTCACCTCATCTTGCCATCTATATTTTGGCCTATCTCTCAATCTTGTTGTTCCCAAATTCATATATAATATCCTTTTGGGAATTCTATTTTCTTCCATTCTCTGTACATGCCCAAACCAATGTAATCTATTTAACCTTATTGTCTCTATTACAGTAGGTTTTTTTAACATTTGCATAAATTTCTTTATTGGTTAATATCCCTCAGCCTATGCTCTTCCTTTAATGTCACAGACCAAGCAGGTAAATTCTTGACTTTCTGAGGAACTACTACATTCTCAAGAAAAACGCTGCTCTGCACACTCATTTAATTAGATTACTGTACTTTGCTGGGGCTTCTCATTTAAAATGTTATAAAATCTGAAGGGCATTTTACTCCCAGACAATATACTTATGAAGATTCAGGTCTCCTGGGATGTTTTGCCTTATCAACTGGTCAACAGTTACTGGAAAGTCAAAGAAGCACGTACCTTCCACATTCAGGGTCATCAATCTATCTAAAATTACTCTTTAAATTCTTAATCTCAGTGTAAGCTTCTTCATATTGTTATATTACTAAGGTCAGCAACCACATTATGGGTAAAGAATGAGTCCTTTTCCCTGTGATAATAAAGGTTATCAGGTATTATATTCACAAAATTCACTTCTTTATCAACTATACAATATCATCATGCACATAGTATTCACTTCACCTTTAGCTTTGAGTGGCTTAGCTGTCAGTCACTTCATTTATGTATGGTTCTGATGACAGAGTAGCACATTTAGATCAGTAAAGTTATGGACTTTGCCTATCACTCAGTGCTTAAAGAAACAGAAATTGAACACAGCTTTTCAAATACTGGATCCATCTCCATCCTCAGAAGAAAACAAAAGGTAAAGACAGAAAAAAAAATCCAGTCTGTTGAAGGTTAGGCTCAGTTATTGTACTCTTACACACTAGAAACAAGCCAAGTGCATAAATTGAGTGGTTACGAATGTTTTTGGTTGTTGCTGAAATGCAAACATATAGCCAGCCATACAGCAATCTTACCTACATCTACAACAGCAGAAAGAGTGGTTGGAGTATCTTTCCCTCTAACAGTACACTTACCACATTTTTCCAAACTTGCCCTGAACTGTAATAAAGACAATGGGCCAGCTGGCTGTACTGGAAAGGAAAACACCTTAGTGATTCCTAGTTCTTAGACCCTTCTTGTCACTTACCATCTTCATCCTCCTCCTCACCCTCCTCCTCTTCTGTATCTGTACTCTTGCTCTTCCCCAAATTTTTTAGTTTCTTTCTTTTTGCTGCCGCTCTTCTCCTTGCTGAAACAACAAATACAAATTACAGCACTGGGTCAGTTCCAACAAAGACTAAAAAATCGCAGTACAGACACTAATAAATGTGAAATTTGAAGTTCTCACACCAGTGTTAATAAGGATTCTGATCTTCTGAGATTTTACACCATATGTGCATGCAAACAGAGTAAAACCCTGACTTTATATTCCCACAATTTCAATTTTCCATGATTTTACAAATTTTTTATACAGTCACAGTCAAATTCCCATAACATTTCCCAGATCTTACTCTTTCCCAGATATTAGGCTATTTCAGAAGGTCCCCACAAAAATGCAAATTCACTACTGTATTGTAGTTACTGGTGCTTCACACGAGGGTCATAACTACATCTTAAGGGTCTTATGGGTCCAGCACTCATCTCAGACTACATGACCCTGAAGATGGCATCACTGCACTTCTCTGAAGCACCACTATTTATCAGTCAACATACTGTAATATCCTAGCACAGTCAAAAGGTTCAAAAATTTTCCAAAAGCCACCTCCAAATGCAAGGTGCCAGAAGGGTGACACAAAGCAAGTTCCACATTCAGGACCCATACTTCTGCAGTGACCTGTGAACCCCACTGTTATCTGTCACTTTCTGCTGGGTGCATGTGAAGTGATAAACATTTTTGCAGATAAGAAAAACAGTGAAGTAATTATTATAATTACTAAAAACACTAGGATCTAGCAGAGAAAATTGGTCATGAAGGTGATGTGATGCCATTAACACTGTTGCACATCTGTACTAGAAGGTTTCTATAGCAACAACACGAGAAACAATAATAGAAAAGGTATCCACCATATTAACCTGTTATTGACTACACTTTATTATGCAGACATGCCATTTACTGTTTTCATATAACTACTCTATTTAGACATAACATGGCAAAACAACTTACAAACAGGGAGGTTACAAACCAGTGGACAATATGGAGGAAGTGAAATTTTCTGCCCAGAAAACATGGAAAACTTTCTACTATAAAAGAGTCTCCCAGTATTTAAGTTTTTCTGCATAAGCATAAGTTCCTAATTTCTCTGCTAGTTCACACAGCAACAGTGGAAGGGATGCAAGACATGCCGAACTATTTCTTACTTTCACTCCAAAATTAAACTACATATTTAATTCCATATATTTTCATTTTACATATACTATAGCTTGTTTAAAAACTTACCTAATTTTAAGATTTTGATATGGGTTAAAAAATGTACTTTGGGAATCATGTACTGGGGGCTGCAGTAAAATAAGTATCACTACTACAGAAGAATTCAAAGACAGACTCCAGAATTCCATAATGACAGTCACTGAGGATATGCTAAAATGAATGTGCTATGAAACTGGCTACATATGTGGGACATTTGTTACATAACACACAAGAGTGCATGAAGCACCAGTGACTACATGTGAACACTGGGTGACTGGTTTGTAGTAAATCAAATTTTTATATGTAGGACTATAATAACATCCATCTGATGAGCATGTTACTAGCAAAAATTATGAAGTTCCCACATGCAAAAAGCAACGTGATTACTGGTAGACTGCTTTACATGAAAAAAATTTTCAATGTTTGTTCTGAAAAGAAAGTTACAGACACTCCACATCATCTGCTCATGTATATTCACCCTTTATGCTTTAGAGAGGTGTATTTACATCACCTTCATAGCAGGTGGTACATAATATTAACACTATGTTGGAAAGGGATAAAAACAGCACGTCCCACATTTACATTTTTATGTAAAGTTCAGATTCAGTACCGTCTGGTAAACTGAGCTAAATGACTGTTGTTTGATCACTTAAGATTAAACATAAATTTACAACAGTAAAATCTGTGTCCTTAAATGAGCAGAATTAATCTCTGAATTAATGTCTTTAGTTTAAGACATCACATAGCCTGGTAGATGGTTCTCAACATGTCAAAGAAACTGGCTGCTTCCACCTTTTACCCTGAAGATGGAAGCAGCTGGTTTATCTTAAACTGTGCTCACCATCAACTAGATTTACATGGTGTCAGTATCTAGATGATCTCTGTGTAATCCTGACATCTCATATTTAACATGAACTTACAAAACTTAACCAATGCAGCTGCTCACCTTCAATAATATGCATTTTCTCCTCCTCTGTGGTCCTTTCCTCAGCAAGGATCACTTCCTCTGAAACATCAACCACAGTTTTGCATCACAAAAAGAATTTATGAACAGAACTTCTGAGATGACTGGTTAATTCCTGCACTGATACAGACACTCAATATTATTACCATAATATAAAATAATCCACCCCTCTCCACAGAAATCATAACATGTTGTGACATTTGACATTCTCACAGTAGTATTGTTGAGGATTCATATCTTCTGGGACGTGGCTCTGTGCTGTTGGATGAGTGGTTCCTGACACATGAAAGCACTATGATCCTTCATAATGTCAGGAAATACTCACCCAATGACACAGCAACACTTTCTCATATCATTAAACAACCTGTGACACCATCAATGACAGTCACATCAATTTCTTTTCCTTATTCATGACCAAAACATCTATCTGATTTGTTCTATCAGGTTTCTTGACCAGAAGATTGTTTCCCCTACACATGTTAATGTAATTATTTGTAACAATGTAGCTAAATGAACGTTTCATCATCTACTGAGGTTCACTACACTTCAACTTAATCATAAGAATGAACATTACATTACATACTGTGCACAGAATGCCTAACTATACATAAACATAAAGACTGTGTAGAGGTACAGGTCATCTCGTGAAATTCCTGTGCAGGCATGGAGGGGAAGCAGAAGTATAGCCCACATTCATTCTCAACCCTTGGTGCTAGAGGGGGGTGGGTAATCAGACCACTTTATGCCCAGGATAGACACAAGTCCGGATGGGCCTCAGGGCTGGTCTACTGGGGAAGAGAAAATTTTGCCCCCACTGGTAATTAATCCCCAGGCACAGACAGTGTACAGAATGCCTAAATACACATACTTCACATACAGAGTGTATGTAGAATATATACTAAATACACATACTGAACATTACAGAATGTGAATATAGTACATAAATATACATAATTAATATATCCACATTTCAACTGAATTCTCATGTTTCATATTCTGATCATTAAGAGTATATGTCAAAAATTTCATGTACAACACTGTTTTTAAAAAGTAATATATTGATGAAACACACAGCTGGTACTACAAAGATCAGAGCTGAGCATATGACAGCCTATGAGCAGTAACTGGCCTATACAGGTACATTTTCTGGGCTCAATATCTGATCTAACCCATTTCAGATCAGAGAAAACCACTTCACAACACTGGGTGCTGAGTATGCTTCATTCAAAATGCTACTTTTTAAAACTTTATGTTCATGTACAAACAAGCTACAACATATGAAACCTGCTTATATCAGAATTAAGTACAGATAAAACATACTAAACAGAATGTATCCCCTACACTTATGCATTGATAAACCAAATCTCTCTTTTGCATGGGCATATGAGCATAGCAATAAAAAAGATATGCAGATTACTCTTATTAAGTAAATATTTCTGGCTTTCTTCTTTTGCTCCTCATTCTCTTACCTTGATTTTTGGGCACAATGACAAACCTACTGTGAAAAGCGGGTATTAATTTCTTCATGTCTATTTGTCTGTCTGTCTTTGTCTGTCCACATGGAACAATTTGGCTCCTACTGGATATACTGTTGTGAAATTGTGCAGTGGGGATTTTTTTTTGTAATAGCAATGATTCAAAATTCAATTTTAGTTAAAACTGGACAAAAATAACAGATATTTTACAAGATAAGTAAACGAAAACAGCCGACATCTAAATACAGTACAGCGCCACATGGACGCATTTTATGTGCCAGTTGCTTAGAGTACAAACATAAGCAGAGTCGTAATATTTAATACTTATTTACTTTCCACTAAGATTATTATTACACAATATGTCACCATATAGATGACACTTGCTGTGGTATTATACATTAATCCAAAGACACAGTCTTTGTGTTACCACACCATGTTCCCATGCAAGAAAGTCTTTGTGTTGTTACATCATGTTCCCATGCAAGACAAAAGTATTTGTGTTCTTACAGCATACTCCTAAGCACGGCACAGTCTATGTGTTTTTACAGCACGTTTCTATGCAAGGCAAGTTTCTGTGTTTTTAAATCATATTCCTATGCAAGACACAATCTTTGTGTTGTTACATCATATTCGTATACAAGACAGTCTTTGTGTTGTGATGTCACATTACTATGCAACTATTTATTTAACTTCATATAAAGTACATGATGCATAATTAAGTAAAAGAAGTGCTATCATAATACAGTACTTAATATACATTTTTTGTATTTGAAATTAACTATGCAGACAGATTATGAATATATCTACAAATTGTATGCAAAATAAAATATTTTGAGAGACTGAAACTGCATAATGTTGTGACTGAGAATCCTGACATGGCAAGAGAAGAGAACTGCAATCTTCTGGGTTATTACACAGGGAGCAGTGTTATTTCTTACCAACGTTGGGGTACAACCTGTATGTCCCATCTTCAGGGGTCAAAATTCTTGACCCCTGCAGGTGGGATGGAAGCCTAACATGGCAAAATCAACAAAGACATGTAACTAGTAAGTTTATCAATGAAATAAGATGACAGGCACTAATAACACTGTTGAGCAATGAAATTTGCCCCAAAGTAAAATTAGGTGATTATAATGTATTTTTTCGCACTGATTACAGATCTGAAATCCATTGTGATACCACCTAAGCTTTCCAATGAACATGCACATTCACAGAAGAAAACTCTTACAGTCAGCTGGTTTATACACACAGCCAGTCAGGCAACCCAAAACAAAAAGCTTATTCAACCCTAAGTGTTATGACACTTTAAAGGTTTTGGGGAGGAGAAAACATCATATTATACTGAAAGTTTCAATATGCTTTGTCAGTTCAGTTGAACATTTCCTTGGTGAAGGTCGATGGTCCATGGTAGTAAGTGTCTGCCTTCAAGTATCATATGTTCTATTGTGAGAATTTCTTTTCACTTTGATCATTGAAATTGTGAACCAAAATGTTATAGTGTTAATTTACATGTAGTTCATTTGAATATTAAGAAAAATAACAACATAGGTATAATCTGTTGAGTTGTTGTGTTTGCCATGTCACATAAATGTGTTAATTCACCCAACTTATATTGTTACATCTATGGTGAATTCACCCCAAAGTCGCAGATAAATCCACTACCTCCATAGTGAGGAAGGTGTATGAATTACATTTTGGATGTAAGATGGGGTCAGGACGAGAGCTGGGCACCACATTCATATTGCAGTAGGTGTTCACGATATTTAGATGGCTGACTCATTGGCACTCACCAATCAATGCCTTTTGCAGCCCCTATGGTGTGGATGGAACAGAAGAATCACCTTTCCAATTGCTACCTTTTAGATGGCCATAATTCCAAATCTAAACGCACTGTACTTAACCCCATTGTTCCTTCAGCCCTAAGACCTGTTGAACTTTACGATTCCCTACGAATTCCTAAGCCACCTCAAAAACAGACCCTGCATGAAGAACCAACAAGCACCTCTCCTGTAGATGAACTGGGACTTCATGTTCCAATGTGGATCGTGATTTTCCAGAACTAACTGTACTCATCTGATATCACAGTCTGGACTTAATTATCTAGTGGAAGACTTCAATCTTTTGAAAATTCAGGTGGGACTCTTGGCTTCTCATCTACAGGAATGGAATTTGTTACAGCAAGGTGTTTAATGTGTCATACAGGAAATTCCAGCAATCACAGTCATAATTTTTTTCTAAGGATGGTGAATTAGTCTATTGTAGTGATGTAGAAGGACTTCTGCAAGAGCTGCTATGTACATGCAACCCGGAAGAATGGAGACTTTTGTAGATTTGTCTAAATTTAGTTTAAAGGAGGTGGTGCTATATAATGGAAATATTTACCCATCAATACCGACTGCCCACTCTGTCAACATGAAGGAAACCTACCTTAATGTGGATTTGCTCTAGAAAGCTGTAAGTTACTCAAAAAATGGATAGAAAATTTGTGGAGACCTTAAAGTTATAGGGTCACTCCTAGGAATGCAATCTGGCTACATAAAGTTTAGTTGTTTTCTGTGTGAATGGGATAGCCATACAAAAGACAAACATGACAAAATTAAGGACTAGCCTATGCGAGAAAACTCAGTTCCAGGAGAAAAGTGTGTCAGAAATCAACTGTCAGTTGACAAATATAAGATTTTGTTATCGCCACTACACATTAAATTGGGGTTAATGAAAAACTTTGTTAAAGCTATGAACAAACATGGTAAGGGTTTTGATATGAGAGAAAAATTTTCAGAACTCAGTGATGGTAAATTAAAAGAAGGTATCTTTATTGGACTGCAAACATGTGAAATCTGATCTATTTGAATACCTGTTGACAGAAACTGGGACATCAGCATGGCTAACCTTCAAAGTGGTTTGTCTAACTTTCCTTGGAAACATAAAAGCTCAAAACTACAAGGAACTTGTTAAGGACTTGTTAAACACATACCAGAATGTGGGGTGCAATAAGTCACTGAAGTAATTTTTCACATTCCCACTTGGACTTCTTTGCTCCAAACATGGGCGCAGTGAGTGACGGACAAGGGGAAGGGTTCCAGCAGTATATTTCCACCATGGAAAGATATGCAGGACAGTCATCACAGAACATGTTAGCTGACTACTGTTGGAACTTTATTGAAGAGCTGTCTATTGCCAGTTACAAAGAAATGAGTTACAGAAAGAAGTTGTATGCGTGAGTAAAATCAAACATTTGTTTTCACATTTTTATTGTATAATTGCATTAAGTTATTTTTATACAGCTTTCTTACCACAATTTTTGAATTCCTTATGTTCATTTCAACATCAGAAAGTGATTTTAAACCACTGGACCCAGTTACACAATAGCAGATTCTAATAAAATAAAGCAAAAATCATTGAAAATGCCAAAAAATATGAAACAAAGTTCCAGAAAAACGTTAGGTTATAGCATATTTTCATTTTCAGACTTGGATCCAGCATGGCTAAATTATGAAAATTCGCCTGTTTTTATCCAGGGGCAAAACAAAAAGTTTAAATTTGTTCTTCAGCATGATAGCAACATTATGGAATATACACACACACATATATACAGTTGTGTATGAGCAACAAAAACTGTTACCCCAGCAGACTAGATGATATGACCATATGAAAACATTCAACAGTGTGAAGATCCAAACATGCCTCAATGTTACTTTATACAAACATTGTCTACCTTGTTTATTTTTAGAGTAGACTACTATAATTAATCATACTGTCACACAATTATCTTTATTTTTTTTTTTTTTTACTTATGATGGAAAATCCATCCCCTTATAGCATCAAGGTTGTGTATGGTTAGAGATATAATACTACCTGCCCTCAGTACCTGATGTGCCATGGTACAACTTATGATGGAAAAATAATACAGATGGACAAGAATA
>Ga0209755_10007599_pt1 | contig 11724 bp, 4 predicted proteins | sample TergutCo191P1_FD_187301 | JGI IMG/M metagenome (GOLD analysis project Ga0209755, IMG submission 187301) | Cornitermes sp. P1 segment gut microbial communities from Petit-Saut dam, French Guiana - Co191P1 (SPAdes) (version 2) | ecosystem: Host-associated > Arthropoda: Insects > Digestive system >...
CACGAACAAGCGCGAAGCAGCCTGATTACATTTGCTCCCTAACTTGTCGAGATATAGACGAATGAGTGAGAGCGTGCAGCATGCGGGCAGTGCCCGTCACTCCACGACAGGTGATGTTTACTGTATGTGGGCAGTGCCCGTCACTCCACGCTGAAGGGTTAACTGATCTAAATTGTTTAAAGATCATATTCAGGTTTTTTTTAGCAGTGCTTAACCTTTAATGTCAGGCATTTTAAGTGCCAGGTTTCTGCTGTGGCTAGACCCCTTTATAATTAAAATGTGGGACAATGTTTTTCCATTCTGGTGAAAAAATTTAATAGGGCAATGTTGTCCCATGTGTTCAGTAAATGTTGACTGTACTTGCTAAGAAAACAACGAATTTTTACTTAACCACACACATATCAGAACATTCTTCCAACCAAATACAGTATCACCACACAGTAAACTCCATGATGTATACAGATAAACATAAACTCCTCACATTTTCACTTTGCACTTGTACTTCAAATTTTTTTGGTTCAAAAAGAGCCCACTGGCTCCTGCTTTAAAATCCCATTAATAAGATGCATATTTTTTGCAACTTCCTGCAGCTTTAACTACAAGCATGAAAAATACAGACACACACTGACAGCTTAAAATTATTACTTTAAGCCCTGTCCATTGTCTGAGTTTATTTAAAATACTATGCTTTTGCAGTTGGTTGTATTGCCATCTTTGGGAAAACAGGATATAAGAAAATGACCCTGCTGGACCCCTTAGTGGAGTAATGGTGCATGAATAAGTCTACAAACTGACACAACAGAGTATATTTTTATCTCCTGCTCAGCTTCGGATGGAAACAACAACCAGTTTTCAAAATGCAGTGGCTGTACATCAACTCAGATAACAGATAAAGTGCACTGTAATTATTTTAAACACTTCACACCTTCAGTGAAAACTTTAAATTTACTGATCAACTGGCTTTCATAAAAACCAGTATGAATATCACGCAAGTGACTATTACTGACTATCATGAAGTTGGGTATCTTGCCATCTTTTTACCTTTCAACATTCTGTAATCAATACAATCAACATGGCCACCATGAAACTTGTTAAGGTGAGAACAACATTAGCATCTGGCCAAAAATTTGATAGGACTGAATGACTTAGTTAACATTAGCACCATTACATGTGGGGTCTGAAGATTCATCTGATGACAAATACATTAAAAGTGTGCTACTGTAATAAAGCAGCTTTTTAAGAAAGTGGGGAATGACATGGAGCTGCACAAGTTGCTCTGATGCAAAGCCAGTACTTGACAAACCACTAAAACATGACCTCTAATATATGTACGGATACATGTTAAAAAAACAACTACTAGTTATCATATATAGCTGAGAACTTCATGTTTCATATCATACAATTGGAGGTAAATTGTTTAAACAGAAAATATTCTGACAAAATGGTTGCAATGGTCAGGACAAAAGGCATGAGGAATATCCAATGATAACCATGCTACTCAATGAATTCCCCACTAGACTCCAGATCACAAATTGTATAGGTATGAAGGACTACAGTAAAAGGGAGAGCATAAATTTTATGTGATGAACTGAGGTAACAACTTGTTTGAATGTAAACTTTAAAATTGAGGGTGATGGAGATCTGAAACTTCAGTTTCTGTAAGGATACAAGATGCATTTCACTTCACAGAATACATCTTTCTCTTTCTCTCCTGTTATGCTGTTCCACATAGAGACTACATTGTGTGCAGAGATAATAGCAAGGTTTCCACAATCAAGCCAGTGTAGACACTGAATCCAGTCCTCTGTGGTCCAAGCTGCACATGGGGAAAGTCTGTGAAAATCATACAATTATTCCCCAGTTCCCAACTACCCACACTTTCAGAGGAATCAAGATCTGGAACTCAATAAACATAAATGATCACATCAAAATTTAAAATCCTATCATACAATCAAAACAAATGGAGAATGCTGAATATTCCAACTATTTGGGTAGCCTGATAACAATGAATGAATGCGAATTGGAGTTGTCACGTGTTCCATAGAAACTGCCTCCTGAAACATATTACTGACAGATAATACTAAAATAGAAGTGATGGGAAGATGAGGAAGGAAATGTACACAGCAGGAAGATACTGGAAATTGAAAGGAGCAGCACTTGTTCACACTCTCTAGAGAACTTGCTTTAGAACAGTTTACAGACTTGTGGTAAGGTAGACTATGTGATGGTGATGGTGATGGTGCTGCTGTTGCTGCTGCTGCTGATGATGATACAATTATTCCCAAATGCCCAAATACCCTTCATTTTTAGAGGCCATTCCAAATGGAATTAAGATGTGAAACTCAGTACACATAAACAATCACAAGAAAATTTAAAGTCCTGGACAAGTGGCATGGGCTTCAATCTTGGTGGAATTCTTTATCACTACTATTTGCATCTCTGAAAGGGGGAAAAAATAGAAAAGAACAAAAACAATCTTAACCTAAACCAAAAATATGTGTCTGAAATATAGCCACAAACTTAATGTGTTTCATTCTCACCATCCACTTAGTTATATAATGTATCACACAGAACCATCAAAGTAAACACATATTCTGATTGTCACTTTTTTCATTCTAAACTCTTTCTGAGTGTTTTGGTTGTATGACCATCAGAGAGAAATGAGTGATACACACTGACGGCTACTTATGATGCAGTCTGTCCACAAGACTTAACCAACAAAACACACAATGTTCTTTCTTAGATATAACACTGCATAAACCTACATGTTTTAATCCACAAGGGATCATCACTGGGAAACAAGTATCAAATAATATTACACGGAACTTAACAGGCTATTGTTTTATACATAATTAACAGCTTATGTATGGTGTAAAAAAGTTGAGTAGTACAACATAGATAATTCTTTGTAGAATAGTTGTATACATGTAAAATGGAATCTTGATATACTGAAAATTCATGGCAAAAGAATTAAAATAATTAAAATGTATCTTAGTACTGTGTCACACTTCATCAAGGAAGTAAGCTGCCCCGGTGAGACTGGTTTCTACATTGCAGCTACATTCATACTTTGTACACTTATACTATGTGTAAAAAATAGCCAAATAAGTTTTATGCAATATTATTTGATACCTGTTCCCCAGTGATAATCCTTTGCAGACTGAAACATGTATGAATACTCAGCAGTATAATATAATATGAATATCTAAGGAAGAACATGTTGCATTCTGTTGGTTGAGTGTCATGAATTGGTTATTGACAATGCACAGAACAAACAATGTAAAGTTGATTCAGCCTAGTGACCAAGTTTCTTGTGTTTATAACCTTCAGTACTACCTGACTAAAACGAAAATGTTAGTGTTATGATTATTGTCTTCTGTATTAATCAACACAATACAGATGATGAAAGGTCAATATTAAAACTTCATGTTTGTTAAAAATTCAATCCAAATTAGTCAACTTCATAACTGTAATTAACATTAAATTTTTATGTTGAACTTTTAACATGTATACTAATTGACATGACCAGATATAATCACAGTCTTAATATGTTCTTTTTAATTAACAGATACAGAAGATAATGATCATTTTAACTAGGTCACTAATGTAAGATGCATCAGTGTACATACAAATGCGTGGGCTGGGTAGCGTAGTCGGTATAGTGACTGGCTATGGGCTGGACGGTCTGGGGATCGAATCCTGGTGGGTGAGAAATTTTCCCCACCTGTCCAGACCAGCCCTGGGGCCCACCCAGCCACCTGTACAATGGGTACCGGGTCTTTCCTGGGGGTAAAGAGTAACCAGGGTGTGATGCTGACCCCTCACCCCCTTCTAGTGCCATTGTCAAGAAAGAGTACAGCAATACCTCTACTTCCCCTATGGGCCATACGACCTGTAGAGAGCCTCAGTGCCTGTACAAGGGTGCACTTTACTACATACAAATGCATCATGTAGGAGTCAGGCAAAATGTGTACTTGGATGGTTCTATGACATATGACATAGCAAGAGATGTACAAAGTTATTACTTCATGCAATTCAGAACACATTCATTACAATAACTAAAATGTCAGCGCTGATTTGCAAAAAGTAATATTATTACAACATGATTTCCTTACAGTGTTACACAAGCAAGCAAACTGCACTGACTTCACATGTAGCTTTGTGACGGGCAAACACTCTACAAAAATGTAGGATAACTTTTTTAAAAAGTGGTTCATACTTTCCTGAACTGGCTCATGTGTCATAAAATACTGTAAATAACACTGAGAGGAAGTCATTTATATTTGTACCAAACACCTATTATTCATCAAATTCTTATATGAAAGTAAACTCAAATGTACTCACATAAAATTATCTTCTCCTTCAAGTTTAAATATTCGGACCTTCTTCCCTCCAATTATTCCCAAATTATGATTCTTATCAGCAAAAACATTATGGACCCTCTGGCCTTCAAAAACCTTTTCCTTTGTAATAAATTTGCCAGACTGAGTTTCGAAAACATGGATGCACCCTCCAACACCTAAAAGTACAATTAAAATAAAAAAGAAGTATTAAAAGAAAAATTTCCGTCTTCCTTGATGTGTTATTACAGACCATGATGATCGAACCCCGGCAGGGGCAGCGGGTTCTATTTTTCCAAACGTCCAGACCGTTTCTTAGGCCAAACCCAGCTTCCCAGCCAACGGGTACGGTGGTTTTTTTGCCGAGGGATGAAGTGGCCGGGGCCAAATGTTGATCACTCACCTCCATCAAGCGCCGAGATTAAGAATAAATGGGGCTACACATGTACTCTCCATATACGCCTTCATGTCGTGGGCAGGCACAACTCTGTACGATTATCTATATGGCATCGTCAGCTACAATGCCGCGAAAACTGGCGAAATGGTACATTTCCTAACTCACTGCAAACAATGCGTATCAAGCACAAAAACCACGCCGTTAACGCTGAAGGAAATGCTCGCTTGTTATTCTGACAATCACACAAAACCCACAAATATTCTCAGTGAGCATAACATAACTTTTTAAGGTTAAAGCACGTGTTGTATAACCACTGTTCAACCATTCTGGGATTGCCATCATATAAGACAGCTACAACATACTTCATTCGTTAAAGTTATAGCATAAATTACCTGCAATTATCCATTTTCCAATAATCTTTACTGTTGTTACGTCCGTTATTATGTACCGCGAATTATATATTACACTACTCATTATCGCACTTTCGCCGTTGAACACTGTCGTTAACACAGATTATCTAGTTAACGAGCAGCTAATCTACACGTAGAAAAATACTATTCCAGAGAAATTACATCAACACGTGGGTCATGATTCCGTACGTATTGGTATACAGCAAACAATCTTTCGAAGCATTTTTCCGTGCATGACAGCCTAATACATGATTCGTCATACAGACCATTCTCGTCTAAATATAAATGCACGTCTCTTAGCACCTTGGTCGTACCATACCCCGATCCATGGGACATACCATTGGCATGTACATCCATGATCAGATCAATGATATCCACATAGTTGGGACACAACCATGGATCAGATACGTCATACCCTAAACGATGGGAATTATGTATCCACCGATATATGTAAAAGTTGCAACCACGGTTTGTCTGTCCGTGGTGGCAATAGGGAACTCCACAAAATATGTTCACCTTTGAAGACAACAGTTATAAGTAATCTGTGATCGTAACCGACCATAATTGTAATGGTGAATAATTGTTAGATTCATGTCATTGTTACCCAAAACATTTTCAGGGAGTTCAGACGGACTGGACCTCCTTTGCAGGGATAATTATCTAATCGTCTTCCTTAATGATGGACTACGATTTCAAACTGAAAACAGCGTCAGAACGTGCCAAAGTAGAAGATTTGTTTGATTATGAGGGTTGTAAAGTCGGTCGCGGAACTTACGGTCATGTTTACAAAGCTCGGAGAAAAGATGGGTGCGATATCTTAATTTTCTTTACAAAATACATTATGTTAAGCTATTATTGCTGTAATAATGCTATGTGAAATTTGTAAAGGTTTAAGTTTTTCATAGTTCATGCGCAGCGTAACCTAAAAAGGTTATGGTCAGTAATGCTCTACATTTTGCCAAGTTGTGGTGCAAACATAAAACGTGCCAACACAAGTAATAACTGACATATAAGCATTTAAAACCAACAGGTAGTTGAGTTAACTCGTGAATGTAAGCTTTGCGAACCAAAGATGTTTGTTTGCTTATGTGTGTCAGGTGTGTTCAGTCCAGTCCCACATGTCCAGAACACCTAACGTCATGCCAGTCCCACTCACCAGCTATTTTTACTTGAATATTGACATGTTACACGTCTTTGGTTTAGTCCTGCAAGGGATCGAGTGAATGCAAAAAAAAATTAATCGTGTAGTAGTACCTCCAAATCTAGTTTCATTTCCTTTTAGTGTGTGTAGTTTTTTTTTTTTAGGGTTTCTAGGGTCTTTGTTATTTGTAGTTCTAACGCAACCATTAAATTAACACGAACTTTAATGAGTAAAACGGCCTTTATCATTTAACCAAACCATACTACGATCAGTTTTTCAGTTACATTTTGTTGCTTTTTATACCTTTGATATGAAACGAAAATGCTTATTATAAATTTAATGATGGCATAAGGAGGAAACAAAATGTGTTTTTCAAATACTTACTGACTTTTGAAAAAGTGAAAATAAAATGTGTTGCTTGGAACATATAGTGTAATGTATATTTTTACATGACAGTACTTATTAACAAGCAAGTCACCACCTTATTTGAGGTGAATTTTATGTTTCAGGTCTGATACAAGAGATTATGCCTTAAAACAGATAGAAGGGACAGGCTTATCCATGTCAGCCTGTAGGGAAATTGCTGTAAGTAATTTGTTTTAATGGCTTGTAGTTGCAGTTAATCTCAGAAATATAGCCCTTTTGATATGGATACTGATAAATCCATTGCTAAGGAGACACATACTTGCTGATAATGACCTTTCATAGTTAAAAGAAGCAATAACCTTACAAATAGCAAACCAAGCAAATAATAATCCATCCCAAATAGAAATACTGTGCCAGATTGTATATCTGTATTTTTCACTGTGGTAGGATGTCCTGTAGGGTATGCAAAAGTATATTAAAACACTGTCTATGGCTAACAAGATTTGAATAATGTGCATTGTACCAAGTATGCATTCATTCATTCCTTCATTTATTTATTTAACATTCCATAAATCCAGGCATAGGATATAGAACAGGTCATTCATTTAATCTGGATGTAGAAGCATTAGTCTAAGTGCAGAGGCTACACAAGAGCCAATCATAAGAAATAGTTATAATAAAATTAATGTTAACATGTTCCCATTCTGGTAAGTTATAAAAATTTACACAAATTCCTTAATTATTACAATAAATTAAGACCAATGATCATATGTACTATTATAAATAATAAATAAGAAATTAATAACTGTGTAACAGATATTAATAAAGATGATAATTCTTCTTCCATTGGCACTACAGCCCACTGTGGGCTTTGACCTGTTGAACAATGTCCTTCCATTTTTTCCTGTCTGCCACCAACTGTCTCTATCTTCTCACTCCCAGCACTGGAAGGTCTCTTTCTGCTTCCTCTTTCCAAAAGATGATAATTACACAACAATATAAAATCATTAATTAATAGAGCCAAATCATTACTTGTTTCAACTAAAGTATTCTTTCAAGGATTAGAAGGAATTTGTAAGAAGAAATCTTTTTAAATCTGTTTTAAATTTATTGATGTCATATAGTAACTGCGTGAGGGTTAATGGAAGGTGGTTATAAATACCAGAATAATAAACTCCTTTTTGAAATATCATTAATTTTGCTGTAGGAAGATGTAAATCATAATTAGATCTTGTATTCAAATTATGAACATCAAAATTTATTTTGAATAAACGTCTATTCTTAACAACCAACAATAGTATGGAGAATATATATTGATAATGAAGAGGGAGGGTATATAATTTTTAAAATAATTCACGACAAGAAACTTTGCTATGAAAATTCATAATAATTATAATTATTCCTTTTTTGAATCTTAAATATGACTGCTGTGGGATGAAGTACCCCCAAAATTTATGCCATATGATATAATTGAATGGACCAAAGAAAAAGAAAACATCCTTAAAACTTCAGAAGATATAAATGGTTTGACTGATCTACTTACATAACATGCTTTGTTGAGTTTACATACTGTTTCATCAATATGGAAACCCCATGACAGATTATATCAATTATTAATCCTAAAACTTTGGTATAATGAATTTTAGAAATTTGTTTGTTTTCATAGGATATTTGTAGGTCAATTTCATGGCTGTTTTTAGTTAAAAATTGTAGGAAATGAGTTTTGTCCAGATTTAATGATAATAGATGGCTTTTAAACCATCTGTTTAATTGTATAATAATACTATGTATGTCTTTTTTAAACACGTGGAAACCAGAATTTGTAATTATCATGCTTGTATCACCTGCAAATAAAATTGGGTTGGATATATCTGGTATGATTGTAGGTAGGTCATTAATATATAAAAGAAAAAATAAGGTACCAAGTATGGAGCCATGAAGAACTCCATGTGTAACTGGTTCCTGTTCAGAAGAATATTTTCTGGAATCATAATCTGTCAATACTCTCTTAAATCTGTCACATAAATAGGATTTGATTAAAGTGTTAGCTTTGCCAGAAATACCATAAAATTCCATTTTGGACAGTAGAATGTTACAGTTGACGCAGTCAAATGCCTTTTGTAAGTCACAAAAAACACCACCAACAAGTGATATATTATTTAGTGCTGAAAGTATATTATTTATCAAATTATAGGAGACTAATTCAGTAGATAATCCTTTTCTAAATCCAAACTGTTCATTAACTAGAATGTTATTATGATGATATGATCTACTAAAAATAACCTTTTCAAATATTTTTGAAAAAGATGTAAGCTTAGAAATGGGTCTATAATTAGATATATTTCCTTTATCACCTTTTTTAAATTTGAGTTTGATTTCAGAGAATTTTAATCTCATTGGAAAATTACCAGATGTCATCCTATTGCATATACAAGTTAGGAAGGATGAAATATATGGAATACTCAATTTTAAAACTTTTGTTGATATCCCATTATAACCAAGGGAATATTTCATTTTGAGAGAATTTTTTTGCCTTCTATTTCTTTAGTTGAAACATAAAAAGATTAGTATTAGGAAATGATTGATTAAATGCAAAAGATAAGTAAGATGAGGTATTCTTCTTCTTCTTCTTCTTCTTTTCTTCTTCTTCTTCTTCTTATTATTATTATTATTAAATGAAATATTCTCATTATTAAGATTATCTACAAGTATATTTTGAGCAACTGATATAAAGTAATTGTTAAATGCCTTAGCAATTATTGGCCTATTATTGGATAATGTACCATTTACATTGATTGAGGATATCTTAATATCAGGTTTCATGTTTTTGATATTTTTTTATATTATTCCAAGACTTATTAGCAGAACTGGGCTAGAACATCAATGTAGTAGTGCTTTTTAGCTAATTTAATAAATTCCAGTAGAATCCTACATTATTTTTTATAATGATTTAATAAATTAGGATCATTACTATTTCTGCCAATTAAGATAAGCTTCCTTTTATTAATGCATGAAGTCTTAATTCCCATTGTGAACCATGCCTTGGTGAAGGAACAATGATAGATTTTTGCAAGGAAAGCTAGGATGGAATATTCTGAAGTAGGTATTAAAACAGTTATTAATGATAGTGTTTACATCATTATCCATAAATATATCATCCCAGGACTCATAACTTAATTTAGGATTAAAATCAGTAATTGAACGTTTATCAATCTTTCAACCAAAGTAAAAATAATTATTTCAATTTTGTACAGATAAGTTGTGTATTACTGTAATCTGTACATCATGATCAGACATGGGTAAGTTGAAAGGTTATAAAATTTAATATTGTTTATAAAAATATTGCCAATTTCAGAAGAGAATGTATGAATTCCTGTAGGAAACTGAACTATGCTATAGAGACAGTAGGAGGCCAATAAAGAATCTAGTAGTTGTTTATGTGTAGAATCATTGAGTTAATTTGTATTTATTTCTCCACATATAATTATTTCAATAGAATTACTATAAATCAAGTTCAGAATAGTTTCAAAATTGTTTAAGAATTACTGAAAATTTCATGAAGGAAATCGATAAGTGGTTATAATGCAGATAGTGTAAGCAGGGGAATGTAGTTTCACAGCACATATTTCCAGATCTTTTTCTTTACAAATTTTAATTAAGCTAACATTAATAAATTGAATGGATTCATGAATAAAAATATATACCCTTCCATTTTTAAAGGAATTTCAAAAAAATGTAGCTCCAAGATTGTAATTCATCAAAGCAATACTGACTAATTCATTATACATAAATGATGATCTGTTAAGCAGAGAATATGTGGAGGATTTGTAAATAAGGAAATATGGAACTAATCTGTTTTATTATTGTTCAGTTTGGTCATCAGGTTTCAAGGTTTAGGAATACAGTGACAGCAGACAGTGTGTTAAAGTCTCAGTAAATGTGTTATTTTCTCACTTCTAATTTCATTTCGTATCACAATATAGCTTGTGATTACATCAAAATATGAATATTGCAGAACAAGTTGTATATACAGTGCATAAGCTCTGAAGTGTTCATGACAGTAAAGATTCATAGTGTGGTTTTGGTGGCTGGGTGTCTGCATTTTGGTGGAACATATTGCATCCATTTTCTAAATCAGAAGTAGGTACCTACCTGCCAGATGTTACAGTGTCATAAACAGGAGACCTCAATGTGGACAGTTTGCCATTGGTATTTATTTATTTATGTTTTTTTATGACACTGTCAGTACCTGAGACTATCTAGTATTGTGTGATAGGTGATAAGTGAATGGTGGTTTGGAAAGGATCTGGAAGAAATGAGTCATGGACTAATTTGAGGTACTGTCCTGATTATCTTGAAAGACTGAAAAATGACAGAAAGAAACCTTTAAACAACTGGGATGATATTTACATTTTAACACATGGTCATGAAAAACGTGAGTATTATTTGAACAGGAAAATATAAATTCTGAATGAAGGCATCACGATGTGCTTGAAATCAATTAGTTTATACAATATGTACATCAGCACAATCTTTTATTCTATAGTAAGCTTTACTTACCCTATAATTAGGCTACATGTTTTGACTGTATGTCAGTCATCTTCAGGCCTTATACAAATTTCCTACCATATGCTTTTTGCCCACTTTGGGATCCTGTAGTGTTTACAGTTTTTTAAAATATGTGTTATCTAAAGTTTCATATAAGTTATAAATACAAAGATTTCTTACAGGTTGTATTTATTCACTAATATCTTAACCTATGAAGATTCTTTCCTACTGCCGTGCTTTATTGTACACTTGTGCGGTGTTGCTTTCCGGACTGCTGCACGGTGCTGTTGGGTGGGGTTTGCCGTTTTTCTATAACAGAATGGGTGTGTTTCTAGTATAATTGTGCTCGGAGTATTTGTAGGTTTGTGACTGTGTTCATCTGATTATTTAGTAGACTTACTTGTTGTTTTAGGTTCTATGACCATGCATCATGAGCAAAATATGAAGAGAGAAGACCAACAAGATGCAACAATTAGATGTTTATTATTAACTTCTGTCTCAACATGTTTCGGGCATCATTAT
>Ga0209755_10007601_pt1 | contig 11723 bp, 4 predicted proteins | sample TergutCo191P1_FD_187301 | JGI IMG/M metagenome (GOLD analysis project Ga0209755, IMG submission 187301) | Cornitermes sp. P1 segment gut microbial communities from Petit-Saut dam, French Guiana - Co191P1 (SPAdes) (version 2) | ecosystem: Host-associated > Arthropoda: Insects > Digestive system >...
GGAGGTGCTGGAAAACGTCGCGCAGGCGCTGAAGGAAAAAGCGCGGCTCATGGGCGACGGAGGCGCGGACGACATGGAGATCGACGGAATGCGGACCCTGGCCGCGATTCTGCGCCAGGGGGATTACTCCTTCGGCGACCGCCTTCTCAACGACCTCGAAATGGAGGACCCCGAAATCAGTTTCGGCATAAAAAACCGCCTGTACACCTTGGACGACGTGCTGGACGTCTACGATAGGTCGCTGGCGGAAAAACTGAAACGCATGACGGACAAGGACATCGCGGTTTTGCTGAAAGGCAGAAACGCGGATTTCCGCGAAAAGATTTTGTCGAACGTTTCCTCGGGACGCAGGCACATGATAATCGAGGAAGGCGAAATCATGGGCCCGGTGGCCAAGCGGGAATGCGACGAAGTGGCCAACGATTTTATCGCGTGGTTCAGACAGGCCCGCGCAAAAGGCAGCATAGCCTTATCAAACGACGAGGATTGGGTATCATGAACTTGAAAAAAGGACAAAAACTGGACAGCGGCTTTTCCGTCATCGACATCGTGGAACTGGCCGAAATGAAGGCGACGGGCGTTTGGGCCAAGCACGACAGAAGCGGCGCGGAGGTTTTCCACGTCCTGAACGACGACAGCGAAAACCTTTTCGCGTTTTCGTTCGCGACGGCCCCGGAGGACAACACCGGCGTCGCGCACATTCTTGAGCATTCCGTGCTGTGCGGCTCGGAAAACTATCCGCTGAAGGACGCGTTTCTGGTCCTGGCGCAGGGAAGCCTGCAAACCTTTCTGAACGCCCTGACCTACTCCGACAAGACCGTGTACCCCGCCAGCTCCGTAAACGAGCACGATTACTTCAACCTCATGTCCGTGTACGGCGACGCGGTTTTCCGCCCGTTGCTTTCCGAGTATTCCTTCATGCAGGAAGGGCACCGTTACGAAATCGCCAAGGAGGAAGGCTCCGACGAGGAAAAGCTGTCCATCACCGGCGTGGTCTATAACGAAATGAAAGGGGCGTATTCATCGCTGAACGCTTACGCGGGGCTTTGGTCCACGAAATCGGTGCTGCCGGACACCGTCTACGGTTTCGAGTCCGGCGGAAACCCCGAGGACATCCCGGCCTTAACCTGGGAGGGCCTGAAGGAGTTTCACCGCCGGCGCTATTCCCCAGCCAACTGCCGCGTTTTTCTGGCCGGGAACATTCCCACGGAAAAACAGCTCAAGTTTCTCGACGAAAAGTTTTTCTCCGCGCTTGACCGGGAAGGCGAGCGCGCGCCCCGCATCGAAAGGCAGAAGCGCTGGACGGAATCGCGCGAGCACAGGGTCCCCTGTCCCGCGGGCGGCGACACCAAATCCACGGCGTTCATTTCGTGGCTCTGCGCCGACGTCACCGAGACCAAGGAAACGATCGCGCTGGCGGTGTTGGGCGACATCCTGCTCGGGCACGACGGTTCGCCCCTTTTGAAGGCGCTTATCGAATCCGGATTGGGCGAGGACATAAGCCCCGTTTCCGGGCTGGACGGCGACGCCGCGGAAACGGTGTTCACCGTCGGACTGCGCGGCGTGAGCGAGGGCGCGGAAAAACAGGTGGAGGCCCTCATCCTGAGCGAACTGGGGCGGCTCGAGCGCGAGGGAATTCCCCAAAAGGAAATCGAGGCCGCGCTATTGCACATAGAATTCTCGCAAAGGGAAATCAAGCGTTCGGGCGGACCCTTCTCTTTGGTGTGGATGACGCGCTCGTTGCGGGCGTGGATGCACGGAAGCCGCCCATGGGAAAGCCTCCTGCTGAACCCGTCAATGGACGCGATCAAGCGCAACCTGGCCGAGAACGCGCGTTACTTCGAATCGTTGATACGGAAATACTTTCTGGACAATCCCCATCGCGCGTTCGTCACGGTGGAACCGCGGACGGACTTCCTGCAGAAGCGGGAGGCCGAACTGGCGGAAACGTTGTCAAAAACCCTGCGGGGCCTAAGCGCGGAGGAAAAACGCGCCATCGTCGACAAATCCGCGGCGCTGGAAAAAAGCCAAAACGAAGGCGACACCCCGGAAGCGCTGGCCACCATCCCCCACCTTTCGCGCGAAGACCTTTCCGACGAGCCCGAGGCGACCCCGCGCGGTTTCGAGGACCTGGGCGGCGCGCCCGCGCTCTGCCACGACCTGCACACCAACGACATCAGTTACATGGAGCTGGCCCTTCCGTTGGACCTGCTACCGAGGGACGACTATCGGTGGCTTCCGTTTTTCTCCCGCGTCGCGACTTCGGTCGGACTCCCCGGGATGAACTACGCCGAGGTCTCCAGCCTGCTGGCGCAGACCGTCGGCGACTTCGGCTGTTCGCTGAAGACGGGCTCGCCCGCGCCAATCGGCGACGACGATCCCGTGCTCCGGACTCCGTTCGGGGCCTTTGATCTGGCGGGCCGCGATTGGCTCATCTACCGAATCAAATGCCTCGACGAAAAGGCCGAGGCTTCATTGGACATCCTCCAGCGCATGGTGAACGAGGCGGATTTTACCGACGTCAAACGGATCCGGGACTTGGCCCTGGAAATGAAAAACCAATTGGCGGCCAACGTCGCGCCCAGCGGGAACAGGTACGCCGCGTGCCGCGCCGCCCGGACAGCGACGACGGCTTCGCAGACCGCGGAAACGTGGGGCGGCCTGGATCAGGTTATGTTCGCCCACGATCTGGTCAAAATGGAAACGGACGAGATTATCGCGAAACTACGCGCCCTGCAAACGGAGATAAATTCCGGCGGCGCCATCGTCAATCTGGCGGGCTCCACGGAAGCGCTTCGCGCCAACGGTTCCGCCATCGCGCGGCGCTTCGGGCGCTTCGGCGCGCCGAAACCCAGGCCCAACCGCGAAACCGCATGCGCGAACGCGACGAGCGAAGTCCGCGAGGTTTTCGCATCGCCCTCCCTGCAGATCGGCTTCGCCGCAATGACGCTGAAGGCCGCGGCCTTGGACACGAAAACGCAGACCGCGGAAACCGCGCTGGCGCACAACCTGTCCACCGGCGCGCTCTGGGAGGACATTCGCATGAAGGGCGGCGCATATGGAGCCTTCGCTTCCAGCGACGGCATAGAGCGTTGCTTTTCGCTTTCAACCTACCGCGATCCAAACCCGCTGCGTTCGCTGGATTCGTTTTCCGCAATCCTGAAAAACCAGACAACGGGCGCCCTCGACGAAAGCGATCTGGTCAAAACGATCATCGGCTGTTACGCGCGCGAAACCCGCCCGTACACCCCCGCGGAAAAAAGCATCACGGATTTCATGCGCTTCCTTTCGCGCATCGACGACGGTTACCGAAAACGCAGATTGGGGCGGCTCATCGGCCTTTCCGCGCGGGACGTTTCCGACGCGCTGGAAGCGTTGGCCACGCAGAAGCCCTTTGGAAAAGTCGTTGTCACCGGAATGAAGGACGCGGAGCAAGTGGCCAAGTCAATGGGCGTGGAAGCGCAGGAACTGCCGGCGTAAGCGCGGACAGCTCCTCATTTCGGTATCCGTGATACACAAGGTTTTAAGGCGGAACAACCGCAAGCCCCTTGCCAAACCGACACGGAAGAAAAAGGGGCGATTTCAGGTGCAAAATTATTGTGAACCTCACATTACGGGTCGGCCTATTTGAAAAATCCCGATTTCCCGAACTTGTGAAGTTTTCCGTTGACGCGTCGCCTGGTGTCGTCAAGCTGTTTGAAAATAAACCCGGCAAAGCCCGCTTCGTTTCCAGCCTCGTCGCCGGTGAAGCCTTGCGCAAAGTATTCCTCGTCGGAGGCCATGGCCAGAAGCCCAATGGAAAGAGCGCGAAAAGCCCCCAGCGCCACCGATCCCAGAATATCGGGGGCGCCGTCTTTGCCGCCGCTGGCTTCGGGGAAAACCAAAATCAAAGACCCCTGTTTCCGTTCCTTGAACTCCGCGGCTAACTCTTGGGCCAGAAAAAACCAGCTTTTTACATGATCGTTCATCAGCACTTCAACGTCCACGGGCTTCAGGGCGGTGACGGCGCGGCGAACATGCGGAGGCGCGCAGACCAAAATCGCCTCGTCGATCCGCCCGACGCGGTTTTTCGCGGCAACAACCAAAGCGCGAGCGGAAACCGCGCTTCCTGGCTTCCAGTCCACGACCACGCGGGCGTCTTTTGAGGACACCCCCGAATCGGAAGTTATTTCCCGCGACAGGGAAAATCGGTTTGGTATCAAGGCCAGGGCGTAACGCTCCGCTCGTTTGGAGGCCTCGGCTTCGATGGCGTCCATCAGGGCGGAATCGTTGCCCACGAGCAAAATCCCCTTGGTCATGGCTTCAGTGTATACGGAATGGCGCGTCGGGGCAAGCGCGTTTTGCGAGGCGCGGCGTTTTCACGGCGCAATCCCTCATGGCGCAAAATCGTCGTCTTCCTGTATGGGCACGAATTTAAGCTGCTTTTCCTTTGGCACCCATTTTTCCAAAACCCCGTTCAGTTTGACCACGTCCACTGGCTTTGACATGAAATCGTCGAAATCGTTTTCGAGGAAAAACTCCCGCATTCCCGACACGGCGTTGGCGGTCAACGCCACTATCGGCACTTTCGCGAAATGCGCGTTCACTTCGCCGTATTTGCGAATCTGCGCCGCGGTTTCGACGCCGTCCATGCCGGGCATCAGGTGATCCATGAACACCATGTCGTACTCGGCGGCCTTTATCGCGTCAAGCGCCATTTCCCCGCTTTTGCACAAGGTAATCTGCATTCCGTATGGCGAAAGCAGACCCTTGACCACTTTGAGGTTTGTAAGAACGTCGTCAACCACCAGAATATTCGCCTCGGGCGCGGTGAAGCCCACCGTAAAACCGATGTTTCCGTGGTACGAAAAATTTTCGCGGCCCCCGTTCAGTATGTTCGCCACCGAAAGGGAATGAACGGGCATGGCCAAAACGGTAAGGTTTTTCTCTGGGACCGTTTCGCCGAACTCGGTGAGGATCACGATCTTCGTGGCGGTGTCCACGCCCTTTATGGCTTTAATGTCTTGGCGGTACATTCTGGCCCGCGCCACCGCCCACTTTTTCCTTGTGTCCATGTCCATTATCGCTTTGCTATTTTTTCTGTACAGATCGTGCGAAATGAACGCGAACGCGTACTTCCCGCTTAGCAGTTTTTCAAGCAGGTCGGAATCGGAGGAAGCCTGTTCGTGGACAACCCCCAAGCTGTCCATGGCGAAAACCAGCGAATCCGTGTACAGGTCCCGGTTTTCGTATATGAGCACGCTTTTTTCCTGCGCGTTTTCAACGAAGCCCAGCGACTTGTTGGAGCGCACGACCTGGGAAAAGCTGGCCGTAAACGCGCTGCCTTTTCCGCGCTCGGATCGAACGGAAAGATCCCCGCCCATCGCCTTGACGATGTGCCGCACGATGGACAGCCCCAATCTGGCGCCGTCCGTGCTGGCGTTTTTGCCGGACAGGGCGTCTTCGTCGAACAGGTCTTTTATGTCATCTTCTTTTATGCCTTCGCCGGAATCCTCGACGATCACCGTCAGGTTTATCGTGTCGTTGTCGCCCATTTTGCCGTGGATTTGCAGGGAAATGAGCCCGTCGAAGTCGGTGTACTTTATCGCGTTGCTTAAAAGGTTTAGCAATATTTGGCGGATTCTTACCTCGTCCCCGTGCAGCGCGTTGGGGATGTTGCTGTCCACGTTGACGATGAAGCGCAGGTGCGAATCCACGACCTTCATCCGGATTATGCTGATAACGTCGTTAAGCAGGGACGAAAATTGGTAATCCATCGGCACGATGTCGAGTTTTCCTTGCTCGACTTTGGAAATGTCCAAAATATCGTTGATGATGGCGAGCAGGTTCATTCCCGCCTGTTTCACCGTAAGGATGTGCTCGTGCGCCGCGTGAAGTCTGTCCGCGCGCATGGCCAACTCCGTCATGCCAATTATCGCGTTCATCGGCGTGCGGATTTCGTGGCTCATGCGCGCCAGGAATTGGGTCTTCGCGCGGTTTTCGTCCTCGGCGGCTTTGCGGCGCTCCATTTCGACGAGTATTTTTTTGCTCTCGCGCAAATCGCGCAGGAAGACCGCGAAACCGTGTCCGTCGCGGTACCTCACCGGGATGATGGTCGTTTCGCAGGGAATGGTCTTGCCGTACAGCGTGACGACCAAGGCTTCGAACGTTTTCGTTCCCTTTTCCAAGGCTTCGCGGCAATGGTCGGCCATGGCGCGTTCGATTTGCTCCTTGTTTTTCTCGTAGTCCGGAAAAGTTTGGCGATAGTTGCGCACAAGGTATTTGCGCCCCAAACAGGCCGTGTAACTGCGGCTTCCGCAAACCTTGCAATCCGACGTGCAGGGCGCAAGGATTTCCAGATCGGGGTAGGTTTCCGCGACCATTTTGCCCGGTTCCCTGACAAAAAGTTCCAGCGCGGCATGATTGCAGTCGATGGCTTCGCGGTCCGCGTCGAGCAAATAGCAGGTCACGGGCGAAGCGTCGATCAGCACCTTGGCCCGCTCCTCCGCGTCGTGCTGTCTTTCCTTGGCCGTTCTAAGCTCGGTCAAATTGCGCGCGTATTCTATGACGGCGAATTCGTCTTTGTACCGAATGCGCACGTACGTCGTCTCCAGCGGGATGAGCGTGCCGTTTGGGCCGCGACACGCGAACTCGGGAAGGTGCGCGTAGCCCTCGGTGAACGCTTTTCGTAGAACCGCGGTCAGCACTTTTTTTGTTTCGCGGCCATCGGGCTGATACGGGGGCTGGAACGCCTCAAACTCCCTCAGGTATTTTTCTTTTTCGGTTACGCCGAAAAGTTCCATGGATTCGCGGTTGCAGTCGATCGCGGCCAGGTTTTTGTCGAACATGGTGATGGACATGGGGGTGGCGTTCGACATGAACTGCGTCCGTTCCTCCGCCTCGCGAATTTTTTCCGTGGCATCCATAAGCGGGCGCAGGTCCTGCGCGTAACACGCCGCCAGACAATGATCCTGCAACGAAATGCGCACGACCATTAAGTCGACGGGTATCACCTTTCCGTTGACCACGTGCGTCCACCTGTCCCGCGCGCAACCGTTTTCAAACGTCTGCGCGAGAATGTCCGCGGCTTTTTTCCGCGTGGAGGCTCCGCACGGCTGACGCTCGGGCGAAAACTCGAAAAACCTGTTTAGCACTTCTTGCTTGGAGGAAAGCTCAAAAAGGTCGATCATGGCCTTGTTGCAGTCCAAGAGTTGGCGGTCTTGATTCCACAGGGTCGCGGGAATGGGAACCGCGTCGTACATGAGGCGCTGAGCGCGAACCGCTTCGCGCTCCCCTTCGACCGCGGCGCGCTCCCTTTCCAAGGCCGTTTTAACCGGGCGCAGATCGACGATGTACGCCAGAACCATGTATTTGTCCTGGCGCATGAAGCGCACGAGCGTGACCTCCGCGGGCAATGGGTCGCCGCTCAAGGTTTGGTGCATCCACTCGAATTTGACGTGGCCTTTGGCGAACGCCTGTTTGATGTACCGCGCGGCTTTTTCCATTGAGTTCATGCCGCACGGCTGAAACTCGGGGGACAGCTCGTAAAACCGCTCGATGTACTGCGCCTCGTCGGAAACCTCAAACATTTTCATCGATTGCGAACTGGCGGACACAAGCTTTATGTCTTCGCTCCAAATGTTCATCGTGAAGGGCGAGGAATGCAGAAGGATTTCGTTCATTTCGTGGGCTTCGCGCTCGCTCTGCAGTGTCTTTTTGACTTTGCGCAATATGATCCCCATGGCGATCAGGCTTGTCACCGCGAACAAAAGCGTGGTCGCTATGGCCAGCAGGGTCCAAAAAACGTTGTCCATGATGTGCGAGGCGGGAATGCGCGTAAGCACGTACCAGCCGGTGGTAGCCAAGGGCGCCCCGATGTAGATAACGCCGCCGCCCACGAAAAACCCGTCGGTCATTATGGCGTCAACCATTGAGGCGAAAACGCCGTCGTCTATCACTCTTTTGTTTTGGAAAACGTCGTCGTCGATGGGCGCGCGGATGGGATCGGGGTGCATCAGGATATCGCCGTCGGCGCCCAAGATAAAAGACACGCTGTGAAGAATGTCGTCGGCCTCCGTGACGTAGGCCATCATCGTGGCCACCGGCATGCTGAGGGCCACCACGCCCAGGCTTTCGTCGTGGTCGCTTATGGTGCGCGCGCTGGCGATGGCCAACTGGTTCAGCGTAACGTCCAAATAGGGCCGCGTAAACACCACTTCCCCTGGGGATCGCGCGGCCGCGACGAACCACGGGCGCTCATACGCCGGCCATTTTTCCGGGGCCCCGTTTTGCGCGCCGGAATAGGCCGCCCCGTCCGGAAAGCCCAGGTACACGTCGGAGATATCCTCGTTTGCTTCCGCGATCGCGGAAAAATAGGCAAAGGTCGTTTCGTTGTCAAAGTCCGGGCTGCGCAGCAGCATGGCGTTGTACTCGACAAGGTTTTCCTTTAGGTTGATCCAGCCGTCTATTCGATTGATGAGGGCCCTGTTTTCCTGACGCATTATGTTTATGCTCTCGTTGTAAACGGAAAAGTACGACGCTATACCGGAAACCACGGCGAGGGAAGCCAAGACCAGTCCCGCCAAGATCAGAATTGGCACGACGATATCACGTTGCTTTTGGGCCGACATTTTGCACGCTCCTTAATCAGGCATAGCGCTGAACACAATTTTCACCGAATTATAGCATAGAAACGCGGGAAGGCGAAAGATATACGCAAAATCGATACAATTTCGTGGTTTTCGCCAGTTTTCGTAAAAATCCACCATCATGGGGCCATATTTGCCTCTTCCCGCGTCGCCAGCTTAATCTTTTTTTCCTCGGGTATCCATTTGACCAGGATACTGTTCAGTTTTACCACGTCCACGGGCTTCGACATGAAGTCGCTGAAACCGTTTTCGAGGAAAAATTCCCGCATTCCGGACACGACGTTCGCGGTAAGGACCACTATCGGCACCTGCGCGAAGTAGCCGTCCTCTTTTCCCAGCGCCCTTATTTGCGCGGTGGTTTCCGTCCCGTCCATGTCGGGCATCAGGTGGTCCATGAATACCACGTCGAAGCGGTTTGATTTGAGAGCCTCTATCGCCATTCCCCCGGTTTTGCACAGAGTCACCTGCATTCCGTACGGAACCATCAAGCCCTTTACCACCTGCAGGTTGGTGAGAATGTCGTCAACCACAAGGACGCTCGCGTCGGGCGCGGTAAAATCGACCGTGAATTCGGAGTTCTCTTGGTAGGAGAAATTTTCCCGTCCCCCGTTCAGCACGTTGGCCACCGACCGTGAATGCACGGGCATGGCGAGGACCAGCCGGCTTTTGTCCGGGATCACTTCCCCGAACTCGGAGAGAATGACGATCTTCGTTTTGACGTCCGGGCGGTTTATCGCGTCGGCGTTTTTCTGGTACAGGTCGAACGAAACAAAGGCGAACGTGTACTGGCCGCCGATCAGTTTTTCGAGCAGATCGGAATCGCTGGAAGCCACCGCGCAAGCGACCCCTAGGCTGTCCACCGTGTAGACCAGCGAATTCGCGTACAGGCTGCGCCTTTCGTAAATGAGGACGCTTTTGTTTTCCGCGTCATTGACGCGGCCAAAAGGCTTGTCCTCGATCGCCTTCTGCGGGAGCGTCACCGTGAACGTGCTTCCGCGCCCGTACTCGGAGCGGACGATTATCTTTCCGTCCATCGCCTTCACGATGTGCCACGTAATGGCCAGCCCCAGCCCGGTGCCTTCCGCCCTTTTGTTTTTCTCCCTGTCAAACCGCGCGTACTCGTCGAACAGGGTTTTGATGTTGTCCTCTTTTATGCCGCAGCCCGAATCCTCGACGTCTATCGTCAGCGTTATCGCGCCTTTGCCGTTCATCTTTCCGTAAATGCGCAGGGAGACGAACCCGCCGATGTCCGTGTACTTCACCGCGTTTCCCAGCAGGTTCAGCAGCACCTGGCGCAAACGCGCTTCGTCCCCGCGCAGCGCGTTTGGAATGTTGCTGTCCACGTTCACTACGAAATGGAGATGCGCGGCCGCGATTTTCACGCGGATGATGCTGATGACGTCGTTCAGCAGGGACGAAAAATGGTAGTCCGTCATCACGATTTCGAGCTTCCCCTTTTCGACCTTTGATATGTCCAGAAGATCGTTTATGATCGAAAGGAGGTTCGTTCCGGCCTGCTTGACCGTCAGGATGTGCTCGCGCGCGGCGTCTATTTTTTCGGCGCGCAGGGCCAGTTCCGCCATGCCGATCACCGCGTTCATCGGCGTGCGGATTTCGTGGCTCATGTGCGCCAGGAACCTGGTTTTCGCCTGGCTTTCCTCCTCCGCGGTCTTGCGGCGCCTTTCCTCCCGCAGGTCCCGCAGGTACACCGCGAAAGCGTGCTTTTCCTGGTACCGAATGGGCACGATGGTGATCTCGCAGGGGATCGTTTCGCCGCCGTACAACGGCGCGGTCGAAAATTCGATCTTGAACGCGCCCGCCTCCAGCGCCTTGTCGCAAAATTCGCCTATCAGGCGCCGGATTTCCTTTTTGTTTTGCTCGTAAGTGGGGAAGGTGTGGCGATAGTTGAGAGCGAGATATTTGCGGGCAAAGCATTTTTCGAGCCCGCGACGCTTGCAGGTCCTGCAATCCTGCGCCTCGCACTGCGAAAAGCCACCGTGCGCGGGATAGGTTTCAATGAGCGGCTTGCCCGGCTCTTTCACGAAAAGCTCAATGGCGGCCAAGTTGCAGCCGATGGCCTTGTGCTCCTCGTTCAGCAAATAACAGGCCATGGGCGCCGCGTCCAGCAGGAAGCCGATCCGCTCCTCCGCTTCGCGCTCCCTCTTTATGGCCGCTTTGATCGGGCGCAGATCGTGGTTGTACGCCACGATTATCGACCTGTCGTTGCGCGGAATGCACACGCAGGTGACCTCCATCGGCAACTGTTCCCCGCTCAGCTTCTGGTGCATCCATTCGAACTGCGAACTGCCTTCCCGCAACGCCGTTTCCACGTAGCCCACGGCGTTTTTGTACGAGGGCCTGCCGGAGGGCTGGATGGCCGGCGCGAATTCGTTGTAGCGGTTGATGTAATCTTCCTTGCTCGAAATCTCGAACACGTCGAGCGTTCGCTGGTTGCAGTCGATCACGTTAAGCGAATCGTCCCATATCTCGATGAACGTGGGCAGCGCCTCGAGGACCATGCGCGTAACTTCGTCCGCGTCGCGCTTTTTCTCCATGAACACTGGCAGGGTCTCGCGGATAATTCGCGCCATTTCGTCGATTTCGCGCTTTTTCGTAATCGCCGATCTGGTCGCGCGCGAAATCGACACCGCCGCGAGCAGGCTGACCAGCGCGATCGCGACAATGGCGATTAAGCCCGCCATGACCAAGGTGGCGTTGTTCGCGATATGCGACGCAATGACTTGGACGGCCTCGTAACCGTCGGCGTATGCCACGCCGACGATTGCCGAGGCGCCTGCGTTTTCCAAGGCTTCAAACATCCGATCCCACCTGCCTCTTTTTTATGAAAGCATATTGGGCGTGACGATATTGCGTTGCTTTCGCACCAGCATTCCATACACTCCTTTTGTCCACCCCCGAATGCGGCATTTCCGATCCATTGTATCATGGGGCATGACCAATATCAACCAAGCGCGCGAAATGTGTCAACGACCAGTAGAAATGAGCCATGTTTCCGTTCAGTAGAAATGCTACCCTGCGTTCAGTAGAAATGAGTCCTTCAATCCCCCGCCCGACAGGGCGGGAAGCAGCATTATT
>Ga0209755_10007602_pt1 | contig 11720 bp, 10 predicted proteins | sample TergutCo191P1_FD_187301 | JGI IMG/M metagenome (GOLD analysis project Ga0209755, IMG submission 187301) | Cornitermes sp. P1 segment gut microbial communities from Petit-Saut dam, French Guiana - Co191P1 (SPAdes) (version 2) | ecosystem: Host-associated > Arthropoda: Insects > Digestive system...
GGTGCATGTAGAGGAAAGGAGATGTATAGACAAATTCAAAGAAAAATACCGAAGCCCAGGTGGCAAACGAATGGCTGTACTGTATTCCGAACAAATAACCCAAGCCGTCGGGGGACGGATACGAGACACCGTCCAGCTCGACAGGAAGTTCATATTGGGTCATAACAAATTGCCCGTAAACGGAAAGGGAGTTTATTATATTCCAGTTTGCCTCAACAGAAAAAAAAGGCCCGACCATGTGGCCGTCTTTCCCAGCCTGCCTGTTGCCCCACCTGTCGTACTGAGTCCATGCTATTAACTGATGGAAAACCATCATGGGATTAAGGAAGCGGAGCTCCAGTGGGGAATCCCCCACCATAACGCCTTCCGAAATGCCGATGGTCAAGGAATTGAAAAGCATAAAGTCCAGGCGATGCAGGTAAAAATGGCGGTTCATTGTACGGTAAAGATGGTTCGCAGGCACGGAAGAACCGGGAAACACGGTGTCGCATAACAAACCATACCTGATATCAAGGGGCATCTGGACGACCAAAGAAGAATACTTAAAAATCCTGGTAAAAAAGGAAAACCGCATGAAGTCATAAAAGTCGGGATTGTCCGATACGGAAAGATTCGCCATATGCCCGGTGCCCCAGGAAAGGCGATCCCTGCCAATCTGAAAATTCCACATCCGCCCGCCCGCCGCTAAAAACGCCCTGTGGGGCATAAGGTGATCATATTGAAAGTAATCCCAAGGCGCATTAAGGCCGAACGATCCTACACGCTGGTAATGTATTGGAGACATTTTCCAGGTGGGCTCAACGTACAACTGTAGAAAGTTACCGACAAAAAATCTTACGGGAAATGAAACGACAGGGGGCACTGTGGGATACCGCGGATACCAGGAAATGCTCCGGTTGGTTCTTGCCCTCGCCTCAATTGTTGCATTCATATCAATAAATACTGAAAACTCGCTGCTGGAAAAATTAACCCTAGGGGCTTGCAAGGCGAGCCTCCTGTTTACCCGGAGATAAGCCTCCAGCGCCGGTGTCGAAAGAAGGGATTCGTCAATGGAATCAAGGAATCTTCTTACTTCATGGGGTGAAAGCGGGAGGGTAAAAGAAAGAATGGGCCTTCCCGCTTCAAGGGACAAAAAGCGTATGTCTTCCAAAACGGGGTCGCCCACAAGAATCATGTCATAATGCAATGCGGAAATACCCGAAGGCAGGGAAAAAAGCATGATCAGGAAGGCGGGCAGAAAACGTTTCATAGTTGGAAGGTTTCCGATGAACTCCTTATTAATTCATCGGTGGGAAATTAACATCAGTAAAGCATTTTGCAATAGCTTTGGCAAGTTCGCTGTCTGTCATGGCAAGCTTTACTTTTGCCATTTTCTTGTAAAACCGCAACTCGCCTTGGTTAATGTTGTCACGAGAAGACTTTGCAAACGCATACTGATAAAACGTCCTTTCCCCACTCCTGAAAAACACTATTACACGGTGACCGCCCAATTTTCCCTCGCCAGGACGGGCAACCCTTACTTTATAGACCCCACCACCCAAATTTGCATCGGCCTGGTCTTCTTCAAGCTGGTCCACCATGTCCCACAGTTCCTCGTCCGTAATCCCTTCTTTAACGGCAAACCTATCAAACCACGTGTTTTTGAAGATTCTCATTGATGCTCATCCTGTATGAAAGGTAGTGCAAAACGAGGATTGTTTCAAGGATACGGAGTGAGAGCGAGCCGTTAGGGCCACGGCATTGGGTACTGCCCACGGTATCTAACACGTCAACCGTTACCGTGCCTGAACCCATAAGCATAACCGTGACGGGGATTCCAGGGCGGTATAGTGATCAACATGGACGAATAAGGTTTCGATGCCTTGATGCTGGATATATAGTAGCTGACACCCTTGACTTTCCCCACCCCCCATGTTACAAATATAACCATGCCTAACCGCAACCAAAACAGCCGACCTTACGCCCTTTACCACCTGGGAAACGGAAAAGGCACGCTTTCGTATGAAAGCACACTGTCGCCTACAGCGATATTACCCCCCCGAACGTAAGCTAAATAATTTCATCCGAAAGTATAAATGCCCAACCAAAACCGCCACCGCCCTGATCCGTAACGACGGGGACGGACGCAGACAGGACAGGAGAACCACGACATGACCAAACTACGCCCACTAACTTCCATAATCACCGTATTAACCGCGCTGGCCCTGGCGGTTGTCCTTTCCGGCTGCCCCATGAACGGCGACAACGGCAACAACGGCGTCGTCCATCTCCACGTCATCCGCGCAGGAATAAACTTCCGCACGCAGGGTGACTTTACACAGGAACAGATCGACGAAATCCTGACCGAGATTGAGAGCCTGAGCTACGTGGACTTGGAACAGTTTGAAGGCTATGTCGCCAGCATTACGATTAGACCGGAAGTCGAAGGCGGTCTTATTATCGACCTGAACGATAACGACCAAGCGGTTATCTTTACCGACAGCTTTACTGCGTCGGACTTGCTCCTCGACCTGCAAGCCGGACAAGCCAAGGCCTATGCCGCCCAAAATCCAGAAAATGGCAACGGCAACGGCGACAATAACGGCCAAGACCCGAACGATGTTATCGTAACGACACCGACACCCGTTAATAACGAAGGCATTAATTTCATCATCCGCGCCGGTTTAACCCAAGGACAAGTCACCGCGCTTACCGCGCTGATTAACGGCCTCGAGGTTGGCGACTACGCGGGATACGTCGAAACAGTAAGATTGAACCAAGGCGTTGAAGATGGCCGTATTATTGACGTTGTTACCAGGGATGGCGTAAATGCGACTGCGGTTATATACATCAACTACGACGCCACTATCGAAGAAATCATGGAAGCGCTGGCCGCCGCTATGGCACAAGTCGAAGCGGTTCGCGAAGCCGCCAGGGATGAAGCATTCTGGACCACGATAGAGCCGGAACAAACACGCTTTACACATGGTGAAGTCGAATTCGTTATTGCCGGCAATCTTTTGACCCGCGGCGAAATTCGCGACATCACAGCGATGGTAGAAGGCATGACCCTCACCGAATTTGCAGGATTCGTAACCAGCGTTGAGTTCGCCCGTAACGTTCCAGACGGCCTGCGTATTGTACGCGGCAACGGCGAACAAGCGACCGCCGGCATTACGATAGAGCACAACGCGAACGCTACCGCGCTTATGGCTGCGTTTAACGACGCTCGGGCTCAAGTTATCGCGGAACGCAACCGCGCCCGCGCCGAACGCGAAGCCGCAGAAGAGGCCGCACGTCAAGAAGCAGAACGCATTTTCCGTGAAAACAACCCAATCGTCAACGCCCCGCAAGTAATAGGTGGAATCACCTTTACCTTGGCAGGCGCCGCGAACTTTGACCTGGGCAACGCTGCTGACAGGGCGATAATCTCGACCATTACCACCGCACTTGCTGGCAACTTGAATATCCCGGCACCGAACTTTGTGACCGGCATTACGTTCGATATGGCCCATACCGGCGTTGCAAATATTGTGACCACGACAGGCGAGAATGCGACTTCATCCGTGACGATGTCGGCGACCCAGGTAACAACCGGCGCAGTTGCAGGCGTAATTACAGAAGGCCACAGCCGAGCCGCCAGCAACCGCAATGAATGGTTCTTAGGCCAACCCGGCACACCGATTGACCAGAATATCGCCGGAATTGACTTCCAAACGGTTGGAAATTTCACAAATGGTGAAATTCAGGCGATTCAGGCCCAGATTGATGACTTGAATGCTACCGAATTGGCCGCGTTTACAAATTATATCAACCGTGTGTTGTTTCAGCGCAATGCCGCAACCGACCATAATATAGTTGGCACGGGTGCAACCGCCACAGCAGATGTGACGATGGGCCATACTGTCACCACGGCCGATATCGAGGACGCCCTGAACCGCGTCAGAAGTCTTGTTTTGGAAGCTCGCGACGGCCCCGACCCATTCCATGTGTTTACGGACGCCGCCGGTAATGAATTATCCTTCTTTGCGGAGGAAGGCTTTGACTATTCCGCCGCCCACGCTTGGGTAACGTCTCCGGGTAATCAGGCTTTTCTTGCCTGGGCATCTCCATATGTTTCAAGCTTAACTCTTAAACTTAACGTTGAGGGCGGTCGCCAGATCCGTCTTAACGAAGAAGACCCGCCTCGTGCAGTTGTTATAAGTGATGGTAGCGACACATTAGCAAATGACTTAGATTGGGGGCAGGCAGTGGGGGCAAGGGATATACCTCCAACCCATAACGGCCCCACCCCAGAACCCTTCCACGTGTTTACTGATGCCGCCGGCAACGAATTATCCTTCTTTGCGGAGGAAGGCTTTGACTATTCCGCCGCCCTCGCTGGAGGCGCGGGAGTGTCAGACACCAAAAAGTCATAGCGTAGGTGCACACTGGGGTACACTACTGGTAGCGTACCCCCCTCCCCCCCAACACACAAATGACCGTCCTTCGGGAGGCCGTTTTTTTTCGCAGAAATTTCCCGTCGGACTAAAGCATTTCTCACTTTCGCGCCATATATATAGTAGGAGACAACATCATGCGAAGAAAAAATGTTCAGTCTCTCAAACCTAAAAAGCAACCAATGCATAAAACTGGATTTTAGCTGGGCGGTGTCAGTTTCACTTAAACAAATCGTCGTGGGTTCCAAGACGCACAAAGATAATCTCATCTTCGGTCAGTTTGTATATTAGCAGCACATTACGCTCGACATGTAGTTCGCGGTATCCGGCCCAACTGCCGACCAGTGCGTGGTCGCTGAACCGTCCCCCCATGATTCCATTCATTGTCTGCATTTCGCCAATTATCATTTCAAGCCGGTCAAATGAATAGCGCTTTTTCTGAAACGCCTTGATGTCCTTTGCGTAAGTTTTTTCAAAACTAATTTTACGCATCGGGATTCCTTAACATTGCGCGCATTTCGTCCCATGTTGTTTCAATCAGGTTCTTGCCGTCTTCGACATTCTGCATCGCCGCCTGGGTTTCTTCGTTTGGAATATGGCTGCTGCGGATGTGGGCCTCATAATCCGGATCCGCGTTTGGGGTAAACGGCAGTCTGCGCTCCATATTCACATATGTCAAATACGACCGAACGCCATCCGCCAGCGACAGACCCATGGCATTAAAAGCCTGTTCTGCGCCTTTGCGTAAATTATCGTCAATTCTGATAGAAAGTATCGCCATTGTAATACCCCCGTGTAATTTGTATTACATTTTATCATAAATGTATGACAATGTCAAGTGGAGGCGCGAGGGCGGCGCGACGGTGACAATCACGATTTTTTCATACCAGCCGTCATCGTGAATGCTCTTCACTATGTATCTCACGCAGATAGTGGACATTCCGTTCAAGTTCCGCCGCTAGTTCTTCTTCGGTTGGAAGGATTAATTTATACTTGGACGCAAAAACTTGTCGGCTCTCAGAAAGTACGGAGTATTTTGCTATCGTTGCGTCCTTGTCGGCGCACAGGATAATGCCGATGGTGGGGTTGTCGTCCTCGCCTCGTTTCAGGTCGTCGAACATCCGCACGTACATATCCATTTGCCCAATGTCCTGGTGTACCAGTTTGTTCGTTTTCAAGTCAATCACGACAAAACATTTTAGCAAATAATTGTAAAACACAAGATCGATGTAGAAATGCGCCGTTTCGGTGCTGATGCGAAACTGTCGCCCGACAAAAGAAAAACCCTTGCCCATTTCCAGCAAAAATTCCTGCAAATGATTGATAATTGCCGACTCAAGGCGTGTTTCCTTTGGAATGGGATTCTCAGGTAAGCCAAGACCTGGGTATTACCTTGACTAAGGTGCCAATGTAAGACAGAGTGAGGTCATGGTAGAATACCCCATGACGTTTGACGAGTTTGCGACAAAGTTTCAAACGGAGAAGGATTGCCGCAGTTACCTGTACGGGCTTCGTTTTCCCAAAGGTTTCGCCTGCCCCAAATGCGGAAACGGCAAGGCATGGACCGTAAGTGATGTACTGTACGAATGTTCAAGATGCGGCCGCCAAACGTCCGTAATAGCCGGGACGATATTCCAGGACACAAGAAAGCCGTTGAAGACATGGTTTACGGCCATCTGGTGGGTTACGACGCAGAGGAACGGCGCAAGCGCCATGGGCCTAAGGCGGGTTCTCGGGCTGAAAAGTTACAAGACCGCATGGGCGTGGTTGCACAAGATAAGAAAAGCGATGGTGCATCCCGGCAGGGTCAGGCTCGCCGGGAGGGTCGAGGTTGACGAGGCCTACGTTGGCGGTGTCGAGCATGACGGGGGCACGGGAAGGGGCACGTCAAACAAGGCCTTGATAGCCGTGGCGGTCGAGATATTCGGTGGAAACAGGCTTGGGCGGGCAAGGATCTCGGTTGCGCAGGACGCGTCAAGGGAATCGCTCATTGGATTCGTGAGGGACAATATAAGTATCGGCTCCACGGTTACAACGGACGGATGGGCAAGCTATGCATCCCTGTCTGCCGAGGGGTATGCGCATGAGAGCCGTGTCAAACGGAATGCCGATGGCGAGGAAGAACTCTTGCCACATGTGCATATGATTATCTCGCTGCTAAAAAGGTGGTTGCTTGGCACACACCAGGGGGCGGTCAGCAAAAAGCACTTGCAGGCGTATTTGGACGAGTTTGTTTTTCGTTTTAACCGTAGGAAGTCAGCCGAGAGGGGGCTGCTGTTTTATCGATTACTCGAATGTGCAATGCTTGTACCGCCCACAACAATTTCTGAGCTTTTCGGTGCTTCGTCCTAACGAATCGCCTTAGTGAAAGAAATACCCAGGAGCCAAGAAACTCAAGAACGTATGGATCCTTTATCAAATCCTCGTTCGTAATTGTTTTCGTTCGTTCCTCTGCCAAAGGCGTAGGTTTTTGCGATGACAAAAGTCGTTTGAAATAACCCGAACGGATATTACGCTCCAATTCACGAACGCTCCATCCCTGTTCCCGTGTTTCATTCAAGTAGTACTCGCGAGCGTTTTCACTGTCAAGACGCATAACCAGGCGGATATGCGATCAGCTCAATTCTCTACACACTGTGTAGAGAATTGAGTCGTCTGGCCATGTAAGATAAAACTGCCTAAAATTCCACAAATTTGCAACAGAAAAACCCTTGCCAAATGTGCCACCCAGATAACGGGATAAATTAACAAGCAATTGATCACCATAATTCGCTCGCTCCTTCCCTGCTGTTCCTGTTCTACGATTCGCCTGCCAATGGCCCAGTACGTTTCCACCATCGAAAGATTAACGGCGGCACGGGCTTTGTTGCGCCCTTCCGATAGTATCCGCAGAATATCAGCGAAAAAATTCTCTTCCCCATACCTTGCGAGTTCTACGTTTCCCATGGCCTACCCCACGTCCTCCTCCGTATCAATAACATAATGCCCGTAGGCGTTTATCACCTCTGTCCCCAGCCAGCGTGTGCGGCGCAGGTCGGACAGGTTGTACAGGTGAATGTGCCCGTGGACAAGGTATCTGGGCCTGAACCACCTCATGAACCACAGAAAGGCCTTGAAACCCTGGTGGCATCTGTCCGGCTTGTCGTGTATGCCGCTGGGGGGCGCATGGGTCAAAAGTATGTCTAGGAAACGTCCGTGCAGCAAGCGGTTGCAGAGCAGGCGTGGAATAAGCTTGGCGATCTCCAGGTACATCTGGAACTCGGTAAACTGGTTTGGCCCCTTGTTGTAACGCATACAGCCGCCCAGCCCGGCGACAATCACCCCATCCTCCCTCCGCACCTTCGAACCTACGTGGGAATCGCTGTCCTCCCGTAGCTCGATCTGAAAGCTGCCCTCGATGAATGGGGGACTGTACGGCCTTTCGACGACATGATGGTTCCCAAAAACGTAAAACAAGGGCCTGTTTAGGGAAGAAACTATGAAATCCAGGTAATCCAGGGGAAGATCCCCGGCGCCAAGGATTATATCCACGTCGGCAAAGCGCTTTTTTATCGAATTCGAGTATACCAGGGGATCGATCTGGTCGGAAACGCATAGGATTTTCATGCCACCTCGGACTTTTGAACGGAGGCTAATTTTCCGATAATTATAGCAAGATGGTTCGTAACCGTCGAAATAGGCATATTGTTTCCAATATATATTCTATAGCATTGAGGGGAGATGTGCCATGTTTTCGCTCACGGAGGGAATATGAAAAAGCTTTTTCTTGCCGTATTTTTGTCGCTCTTCTCCGCCATGTGGGCATTTGGGCAGACCCCATTCGCCACGGCGCAGGATCTGTTCATGCAGAACAGGCCAAGGGAAGCCGCCACTTACCTGGAAATCAGCATTTTCGAGGATCCTTCCAATGTGATGGCCTTTCTCTACTTAGGTATCGTCTATGAGCAGCTTGGTATGCTCGACGAGGCCATTACCGTCTACCGGCAGGTTCTGGACAGGGCCGGGAATTTGACCGCCAACGTGGCGAACAACCTTGGCAACGTGTTTTTCAGGCGGGGCAACATCGACGATGCCGAGGCGATGTACACGCAGGCGATTCTGGCGGACAGAACCTTTGCGGCGGCATATCTGGGCAGGGCGAACATCCGCCTGCAAAGGGGCCTGCTGGACGAGGCCGTCGCCGACTATCAGCAATACCTGATATTTGCCCCCCGTTCCCCACAGCGTGTGCCAATCGAGCAGCTTATCAATCATATAAGGGCTGAATTTGCCGAGGCCGAAAGGCAGCGTATGGTCGCGGAGGAAGCCGCCAGGCTTGCGGTTATCGAGGCCGAAAGGCAGAGGGTTGCGGTTGAACAGGCCGCCAGACTTGCGGCTTTGGAGGCCGAAAGGCAGCGCATGGTCGCGGAGGAAGTCGCCAGGCTTGAGGCCGAAAGACGGCAGCGCCTTATGGAAGATATTGCAGCGTCGCTCCAGGCCGCTGCCGAAGGCAGTCAGGGCATAGGGGTCGGGGCGGACGGTGTCGAGAGGTTCGAGGGGGAATTTGAGCTTGAATAGGCCTTGCTTAGAACTTTGCTAATTAAAAAACTGTCTGCAGTTGATTTGAACATCGTATTTGCAAAAAGTGTAAAAAGAGCTACGGGGGGAATATTGTGTACATAAGCAATCGAATGAAAATTGCCGGTATTGCAGGCGTTATCTTGCTCATGCTTCTTGTCGGTGGGGCGGTTTATTTCGTTATGGATCGTACTGCTGCCCAGGGAACCTGGGAGGAACGCAGGCAGTGGGACATGGCGTTTGCAAGGGAACTTGTTGTCACGGGGGAGTTTTGGCGGGCATTAGAACTTGTTGATCGCCTGCTTGCGGAACACCCCGGCGACGTGGAACTGAAGCAGTTTCGTAGGCAGATAATTAGGGAACAGCTTCTTGCCACGAATGACTTCCATGGCGTACTGGCCTACATTGACCGCCTGCTTGTTCTGGATCCGCACAACGGGGAATTGCAGCAGCTTCGTAGTTGGGTAATTGCGGAGCAGATTATCGCCAGGGGGGATTTTCTGGGTGCCTTGGGTTATATTGACAGCCTTCTTGCCCAGGATCCTGGAAACGCGGATCTCCAACGGCTTAGGAACAGGGTAATAGGGGAACAGATGCTGGCCAGCGGGGACTTTCAGGGTGCCTTGGCCTATCTGAACCAGCTTCTTGCCCAGGATCCCGATGATGCGGACTTGCAGCAACTCCGCAGGCGGGCACTTACCGGGCAGCTTCTTGCCACGGGGGACTTCGATGGGGTGATGGATCAACTGAACCAGCTCATCGACCAAGACCCTGGCAATGCGGAACTGCGGCACCTTAGAAGGCAGATGATCAACGACAGGCTTCTTGCCACGGGTGATTTCCAGGGGATGCTGGACTATCTCGACGGCCTACTTGCCGACGACCCCTACAACCCGGACTTGCAGCAACTACGTCAGGCGATACAGACGGAACAGATGCTTGCGGCAGGGGATTTCCACGGGGCCTTGGATCACGTGAACCAGCTCATTGCCGATGATCCCGACAGCCCCGAACTGCATCAGCTTCGTGGGCAGGTGTTTAGGGAGCAACTGTTTGCCACGGGGGACTTGGAAGGCACGATGGGTCAGGTGGAGCAGCTTTTGGCCCAGGATCCCAGGAACCCCCTGTTGCACCAGCTTCGCAGGCAGTTGCTTAGGGATCATGTATTCGCCACGGGGAATTTTCAGGGGGCCTTGGATTACCTTGATTCGCTTATCGCACAGGATCCCAACAACCGTGAACTGCGGCAGCTTCGCAGTGAGATACATGCCGAAAAGATGATCGCCATGGGGGATCATCGTGGTGCCCTGGAATATGTCAATCGGCTTCTAGCCCAGGATCCCAACAACCGTGAGCTTCAGCAGCTTCGCAACCGGATCCAGGCCGAGCAGATGGTTGCCATGGGGGATTACCAGGGTGCCCTAAACCACCTGAACCGCCTTCTAGCCCAGGATCCCAACAACCGTGAACTTCAGCAGCTTCGCAACCGGATACGGACGGATCAATTGGTGGCGGCCGGGGATCATCAGGGAGCCTTGGATCATATCGAGCGGCTTCTAGCCCAGGATCCCCAGAACCGTGAACTGCGGCAGCTTCGCAATCAGGTACAGGTGGATCAGATGGTTGCCACGGGGGACTATCAGGGTGCCTTGGAGCACATAGACCGGCTTATTGCCCAGGATCCCAACAATCCAGAACTGCGGCAACTGCGCAATCAGGTGCAGGTGGATCAGATGGTGGCGGCCGGGGATCATCAGGGAGCCTTGGATCATATCAGCCAGCTTCTAGCCCAGGATCCCAACAACCTTGGCTTGCAGCAACTTCGCAACCAGGTACAGCAGTCGCAGGTGGATCAGATGATAGCCGCCGGGGATCATCAGGGAGCCTTGGATCACATCAACCGGCTTTTGGCTCAGGATCCCGACAACCTTGGCTTGCAGCAACTTCGCAACCAGATACAGCAGTCGCAGGTGGATCAAATGGTAGCCGCCGGGGATCATCAGGGTGCTTTGGATCACATCAACCGGCTTTTGGCTCAGGATCCCGACAATCAGGGCTTGCAGCAACTGCGTAATCAGGTGCAGCAGGCACAGGTGGATCAGATGGTAGCCGCCGGGGATCATCAAGGAGCCTTGAACCATATCGAGCGGCTTCTGGCACAGGATCCCGACAACCGTGAACTGCAACAACTTCGCAATCAGGTGCAGGTGGATCGGATGGTAGCCGCCGGGGATCACCAGGGGGCTTTGAACCATATCGACCAGCTTCTAGCCCAGGATCCCAACAATCGGGAACTGCAACAGCTTCGCAATCAGGTGCAGGTGGATCGGATGGTAGCCGCCGGGGATCATCAGGGTGCTTTGAACCATATCGACCAGCTTCTGGCACAGGATCCCAACAATCGGGAACTGCAACAACTTCGCAATCGGATACAGGCGGAGCAGATGATAGCCGCCGGGGATCATCAGGGTGCCTTGGATCACATCAACCGGCTTCTAGCACAGGATCCCAACAACCAGGAACTGCTTAGGCAAAGGGATCAGTTGTTGCAGGGGCAGGGGCTTGCCGCAATGCCTCCCGGGGCCGGGGTGGGTCAGCAGGACACGGACGCCCTGCTTGCCGCCCAGGAACGGGATGAAGAGCTTCGTATGCAGCGTGAGGCGGAGGCCGCAAGGCGAATAGCCGAGGAGGAAGAGTTTGCCCGTCTTTCCGCGGAAAGGCAGGCCGAAATGCGGATTGTAAACG
>Ga0209755_10007603_pt1 | contig 11720 bp, 10 predicted proteins | sample TergutCo191P1_FD_187301 | JGI IMG/M metagenome (GOLD analysis project Ga0209755, IMG submission 187301) | Cornitermes sp. P1 segment gut microbial communities from Petit-Saut dam, French Guiana - Co191P1 (SPAdes) (version 2) | ecosystem: Host-associated > Arthropoda: Insects > Digestive system...
ATCCTGAGAATGGCCTCAAGAGTGGCCGAAATATAGAGGGTAATTCATAAGTCCCTCCGGAACTTCTGAACTCGGCTGCGCAACAACCAAGACAGATACAGCAGAGAGGAGCATATAAATAGGTAGAAGGTAGGACAGAAAATTGGAGTGTCTCTTCCTCTGTTGACATGCTCCCCTTCGGCATGACCATCCAGGCTACTGTACCGAGGAGTTCGGAAATCCCGGACGGACTTACGAATTACCCTGTATAGGACGCGTACTGTGTTTATTTTATAAGATACTTTTATACATTCTTGTTTCATCACCATTGTCATAATTTACAACTGCATGTTCTACAACTTACTTACTACTTACTTACTCAATGTAGCAGAGTCCTTCGAGAAGCTAACCGTTTCCAGCTAGTCAAGAAATTCCCCTCATATTATGGTACCCGGAGTTTCATTATCTCATTGACATGTGACCGCCACCTTTCCTTAACCTGTGCCATTTCGATACAGTTCATACCCCCACATCCCACTTTCAGAAAATCCATCTTAATATTATCCTCCCATCTATGCCTGGGTCTCCACTTTCCCTCAGGTTTCACCACCAAAATGACTCTCCTCTCACCCATACGCGCTACATGCTCCGCCCATCTCATTATTCTCGATTTTATCACCCGAACAATATTGGGTGAGGAGTACAGATCATTAAGCTCCTCGTTATGTAGTTTTCTCCACTTCCCTGTTACCTTGTCCCTCTTAGGCCCAAATATTCTCCTCAAAGTCCTATTCTCAAACACCCTCAGCCTACGTTCCTTCCTTAATGTGAGCGACCAAGTTTCACTCCCATACAAAACAACAGGCAAAATTATGGTTCTGTATATCTTAATCTTTAAATTTTTGGATAGCAAACTGTAAGACAAAAGATCCTGCACCGAATGATAGCAAGCATTCCCTGACTTCAATCTGCTTTTAATTTCTTCCTGAATAGAATTTTGATCTGTTAAGGTTCTTCCTAAATATATAAACTCTTCCACCCTTTCAAAGGAACTATTATTAATCCTTACTTTGTGACTTTGTCCTGCATTCTGATCTCCAGTCATGACCATGTACTTAGTCTTGTCAGCATTTACTTCTAGTCCAGTCTCCTTACTAGCAACTACTAAAGCTTCTGCGTTTTTACTTTATAGTACGCCCACTTCCTTTTGAATAATCACTCTTCTCCTCACTTGGTGCAGGCACATTCAGAATAATGATATTAAACCAGCGACCTCTCAGAACTATATATGACACCCTATCGCTAATAAACTCTACTCTCTTATACCATTCTGTGGTGTACAAATATCCTGTTCGCAATTCATGGTTTTCGTTTCCTTTTCCATAGACAAAATTATAATCTCCTGCTCTTACCGTGCCCCCTTTGTCCCAACCTAACCTCCTGTACAACCACTAAATCTGATTTATATCTTGCTAATTCCCTGGCTGCTGCTGTAAGTGAAACTGCCCTATACAGGCTCCTAACATTCCGCGTACCAAATCTCATGTCCGTTTTTAGTTGCCTAGGGGTTACCGAAGTATCAACCCAGGTCCGAAGCTTTCTGTGTGAATATTTCGTAACAAAATACGTCTTTACGGTGAGTCGTTTTTAGCACCTCACCCAACCCCCAAGCTGGAAAGCACTCCTTGTCGGCTGTCCGCGACTGATTATTCAATATATTAGCAGCTACTCTCCATTTTGGAGGCCGTTCCTCCACCCACAACCTGAGGACGAGAAATGCCGTGGTGACAGGTACCCACTTATCATGGTGCCTACAGCTACATCATCAATTTCATTATCACTACTACTAACCCTATCATCACTACATTCACTGCTCATCTGATTTGCACACTGCTTCTACCACTTCACTCCTGTGAAAGCCTCTTCTGCTAACGTTACGCCCCAGAGTCAGTCCTACTAAAGTAAGCGCACTGATCGTCAGAAGATGGTGGGGTAATACATTCAATTGCTCAACGATTGAAGTTGATCGACATAACCAAATCACAGGATGAATCATTCTGTCGAGATACACACGGCATTAACACATGATTTTTGTACAACCTACTAGGGTGCAGCACCAACCAAGTTCTTGCAGCGCCCGAGTGGAAGATGATAAAATTATTTCAACCGACCGAAATGCTTTTTTGACATTTGAGTGGCAACATTTCGAAATTTCTTTGTTTCAGAAAATCTAGAGAATTGAAGTACTTTTTTTTTTGAAGAAGGATTTGTTTAAATTCTGCTCCGTAAGACATTCAGAATACCAATATAACATGTACTACAAGAAGACTGAGATTTGTAATTTCCGGCGGTAACTGGTGTGATATGTTTTGGTATGAATAGCATATTTGGTGTTGATCATTTTTGTATGTGTTTGGATTGCGTGTAGCGAAATATGCGTAGTGGCAGTCAAGAGTTGCGGATAAATGGTTTGTTTATAGGAAATTTGTTATTTGATAGGCTTCACGTGCTTGATATTACTGGAACCTACGATGTGCTATTACCGACCATATAGATAGTTTAAATACAGAATTTACGTCTCAGCACAGGAGTTTGTTAATACGATACGCAACACCTCCGGGTTGACGTTCACATTTCACAGATGTTTACCACGGAATGACTATTATTTTATTTCGTGCAGTTCTGTACAGCGCTATACACAGTGTATTTCACTTCTGAGTAATATACGGTTTCTTTTGTGTTATTTGATTTTACTTCGATAGTACGGTAGTCAGTTATCGCTTAGGTTAGGTTAGGTTTGATTTGGTTAGGATGGTGTGTATTAGCGCGAGTATGTTGGGATAGTTTAGGTTTATATAATGCAGGATTACGTTGGGATAGTTTAGGTTTATATAATGCAGGATTACGTATGTTTGGTTGGTTTAGGTTAAGTTGCATTGTTTTGCTAATGGTGATGGCAACATTCCTTCAATGACAGCTCTATTGTACAGTAGTGTTTTAAAGTCTGACATTTGCTCTAAACTATAGGTGCTATGATGGCACAGCACTGCATGTAGTATTATCACCTGTGTTGTAGATAACAAGATTATGCCTCTATGCAAGTCTTCTGTAATTTACCTTAAATATTTCAGGAATATATGTCTGAACATTTGAAGAGGTTAGAGTGAGGTTGGTTCTCTGACTTTGCCCGTTATATCAGATGAATGAATGGTGGTGTGCCACCAAACAGGTAACCAATAACATGAACTTCATTGATAGTGTGAAAAATTTGACTTTGGAGTTGTAAACCTGTAACAAAATGTGATTGCAGCATCATCAGCTGATAGTTGCTATTGTAGCACAGTGGTTATCTTTGCTATTGCCACTGCTTTTGTAAATTGCAGTGATTATTTGTTTGTGCATATTTTGTTTAATTGATGACTACTTGAAGAATGTATGCTGGAACTTTAATATTAGAATAAGTTATGTTTTTCCTGACACACTGGTGTTAAGACAGATTTATGAGTTGTGATGTGCCACATAACAGGTAATCTTCCTATTGTGGACTTCCAGGCTTAAAGATCTGGTGTTATTAAACATCGTATTTAGATAATGTAAACTTGTAACCCAGCAATAAAGTAAATTTATGGACTATTGTGCAGGTGGTCATAGGATTGATCCATATGATGTCCAGTTGTTTTTTTTTCAGCTGTAAATATCATCATCATCATCATCATCATCACTACCACCACAACCATAATTATCATTGCCAACTTATTTTGGTGAAGACCTTGCAGCTGAAGGACAGATTTCAATGTGTTGTCTTGGACTTAATGTTAAAATATTGCATCACTGTCATGCTTGTAATTGTTGATTGGTAAGCTATGTTTTATATGACTTTCATGATGTGTGTGTGTGTGTATATATACACACACACACATATATGAGGGGGTGCTGATAAGTCCCTAGCCCGACCAGGAAGGAAACAAGCTACAGCGACCAAACTTGGGATTTCTTTGACATACTCCCCACGAAGCTCAGTACACTTCTTAGCCTGTTGCTCTAACTTTTGCAAGACACTCAAAAAAAATTCAGAAGGTTGTCCATCCAACCAGGTCTCCGTGGCAGCAATGACCTCCGTGTCGGACGAAAAATGGCCACCTTTCAATTGTTTTTTCAGTCTAGTTAACAGGTGGTAGTCCAATGGGGCCAGATCTGGAGAATAGGGTGGGTGATCAAGACATTGGAAGCCCAGGTGGGCCAGTTTCTTCTGGGTTGCAAGTGCCCAGTGAGGTGAGGCATTTTCATGCAAGAACAAGACCCCTTTGGTGACCTTCCCTCAGCATTTTTCTTCCAAAATGTCAATCAGTTGCACCAGCAGAGGTGAGTAATACTCCGAGCTGATAGTTTGGTCCTTTGGAAGATAATCAATGTGGAGGATGCCATCTTGATCCCAAAAAGTTGAGGTGAGAACTTTTCCAGTGGATTTTTGCACTCGGAATTTTTTGGGGAGGGGTGAGCCGCTATGCCGCCACTCCATTGAGTGTTGCTTTGTCTCCAGGTCATAGTGATATAACCAGGTTTTGTCCATGGCCACCAATCGCGACAGGAAATCGTTTGGATCATGCCAAAAAAATTCCAAAATTTACTCAGACGACTGGCACCATTGATGTTTTTGATCCGTGTTCAGGCATTTCAGGACTCACTTCATGGAGAGCTTCCCGCATGTCCAAATCTTCATAAATAATGGAACCAACCCACTCATGTGAGATGCCCAGTTACTCAGCTGTTGATTTAGCTGAAATCCAGTGGTCTTCCAAGATTAGCTCATGAATTTGATCAATAATCTCTGGGGTGGTCACTGTTTTGGGTTGTACGGGACGAGACACATAACAGGTGGAAAAATCACCATGTTTAAGGTTGGACATCCAGTTTTTGATGGTGGAATACGATGGTGCTTGTTCCTCTAATGTTTCTGTCAGAATGGCGTGAATTTCCTCCAGTTTTTTTTCCTTGCAAGAAAAGAAACTTAATGACAGCTCATGTCTCCATGTTACTGAAATCATGCGCGTCACCTGACGTGCTTCCTTTCAGCCTCTGTATCAAGAAAAGATTTGCAATTCGGCACATGAACAGACCCCTCTTTCCAATGACACTATCGATTAACATCCTATGACATCGGGAAGTGGGTTGGGCTATTGACGCATCAGCACCCCGTTGTAAAATTGGTCATAATAATCAAACCAAGTGCTAATCAAGGTTCATGTAACCACAGTTTTTTTTTTTTAACATTTTGCTGACCATACATCTCTATATTTATCTCACTCTTTAACCAACTTGATGCACAAAATTTGTTTCACAACAAGCTTTATTTCATGCCTTTATGTGTTTTGAGTACATGTGCTCATCATCAGGAGGTCAAAATTGCATTACGCAGCCTCTGGTATCATCACACTGAAACAAGTGAGTGGTCTAAAATTACTAAAATACAATTCTATAAATATGATGAAATAGAATTGTATTTTAGTAATTTTAGACCACTCACGTGTTTCAGTGTGATGATACCAGAGGCTGCGTAATGCAATTTTGGCATCCTGATGATGAGCACATGTGCTCGAAACATGTAGAGGCATGAAATAAAACTTACTGTGAAACAAATTTTGTACATGAAGTTGGTTAAATAGTGAAAAAAAAAACACAGTTTTATTGTTTTACATTTTACAAAAAATTTACTCAGTGGAAGTGGAATGTATTTCAAAGATCTATTACCATGCAGAATTTCAGTACCTGGATGAAGTGTCACTGTTGTTGGCCCAATCTGACAAATTTGTGCATGTGTTATGACTAGTTGTAGGAAATTAAAACATATGATTTTAGGGTAGCCTCTAGTGGCATAATGTGCAGACCATATTTCATAAAAATTGGTCTTCGATTCAAAGGTTGAAATTTTGGAAGGGGTACACAACACATTCAAAAATAGTGTAGTGATTTTATAAGCATATTTTCTTTCTCTAAGAAAAGAAAGTAGGCTAAACAATGGATACTTGTAGCTACCACAATCTGAGCCCATCCATTTCCTTGTGATTGATTGTCCTAATAATATTTTATGAAGAGGAAAATTGTGGAGGTTTTCATTATGCAGTTCCTGCTTTCTGACCCCATTCTTCTGTTACTTCTTCATGTAGAGATGCAAATATTTTCCTAATAACTTTGTTTTCCAACACTCTTCACTCTGTATCTTTCTTGTAGGGTGAGGAACCAAGTTTCATGCCCATAAAATCAACATATAAAATTACAGTTTTGTAGTTCTGAACTCTGTGTTTTGAAATATGTGTATGAGGCAAAAACTACTGCACTCTAGATTTTGTGACCCATTAACCCTTTGGCCCTGGACATTTACAGTTTAGCACACCATTTATGTACAACGTAAATATTTTATGAAGCAAGAAGGGTAACATTACGAAATACACAACATTTTGTGGAGGAATAAACAAAGATGGTGAAAGTCCAAAAAAAATAATTAAATAATATATTTGTTGACTAAATATATAAGAAGTGTACTCTGGGGAGTAGTGGTACACCTGTCCAATACATAGGATGCATGGTGCCTAAAGGTTAATGACATCAGTAAAGAATACTATATTTTCTTGGTTTGTTTAAATATATTTTTAATGTGTGACACTTTTATGTATTAGTCCTTTTTCCTGCAAACATGTCTGAGTTAAAAATGAATATAAACTTTAAGAATCTGTTTTCAGGGTTGTCCCCAGTCTGAAGGACTGTTGTTGCCATGGCACTGTCTGTCAAAGCAAAGAAGTGGCTGGTGTTTGGAACTGGAGCAGCATTGCTTGTTATAGGATGTGTGATTGGATCGGTTTGGCTGGTGATTGTTGCCACAATTTTGGAGGGGGTGAGTGTAACCATGTAAATTAGTTATGTCATTATCATCTCCTCCTCCTCCTCCAGTCATTTGATTGGTTGGCAGCTTTCCATCTAGAATTGTTGCAAGACTTCCTTTTCATTGCTGTGTAACTGTCAGCTCCTGTGTTTCTGGCCACTTGCTTTAAATATCGTAGTCGAGGTTTTTTTTATGGATATTGCTCCTTCCAGGATGTTTACTACAAACTCATTATGCCTAATTATATGCTCTATCCATGAGTTGTGTCTGTTTTTTTAAATTTTTAAAAGTAATATTTCTTCTTTCACCATATGAAGGACTTCATAATTTGTTATTTTATCTGTCCATTTTATTTTTAACATACTTCTCAAGCACCATGTTTCAAATGCATTTATTCCCCTTTTTTCTCTAGGGTCCATGACTAATTTTAGCAGCAACTAAAATTAGTCATACTGATTCAAAATTAATGCATGACCCTGCATCATATATTGTAACTTGCAATATTCATTTCTGTTGGAAGGTGCTATATAAAGTCCCTGTTTATACTATGAAGGTACATGGAGGAGTGAAGGTGTAGCTCCACTCATTTTTAACCTGTGTATTAGATGGAGGTGAGTGGTAAACTGCACACCCTGCTTAATGTGCTTCTGGTAGAAAGAACCTCTACCTTCCATTGAATAGGAGGCTGTGTGGGCCCCAGAGCTGATGTGGACATTTCTTGAGACGAGAAAAATCTCTTGTCCATGCCAGAAATCGAGCCCTGGATCATCCGGCCCTTGGCGTATGCCAACTTGCTGCCACCATTGATGTGTAACTTAAGTAATTAACACACAATTTGTAAATAATGCTTGTTTGTTGTGGCGCAATGGCACCCATTGGACCAGGGCCTCCTCATTCACGAGGTTTCTAGATCACACACAACAATGCACCACACTTGGTAGGACTCTTCTGGACGAGTGATCAGCTTGTCACAGAGACCTCTACCTGACAACACACACAACACTCACAACAGACAAATATCCATGCCCCTGGTGGGATTTGAACCCACAATCTCAGCAGGTGAGCGGCTGCAGACCTACGCCTTAGACCGCAAGGCCACTGGAACCGTCAATTTGTAAATAATGTTTAACTCAATAACAATACACAATGATTAGCATTATATTCTTGCACATATGTGGAGGGTAGTATGGTAATTTTAGAGTGATGTGTATGTGTGTTGGATTCTGAGATTGTGGTTTTGTAGGTCACAGAGGTCATTGAGAATGTATTTGTGTATACATATTATGTGGCTGTCAGAACACATCTGAAATATGTCCATTTTGGAGTTTTTGTGGCATGTTAAGGCACTGAATAAGAAATACATCCTGTGTAATAGTGTATTAGTTTCAGTTTTGGAGAGATTTATAGGGACATGATATTATGTTGTCCAGTCGTCTGTTTATTTATTTATTTATTTATTGAAGGAAAGGTCCCTGGGCAACTAAATTTTGAGTGGTGGCTCATACTCTTTTCTGTGTTATTATTGCAGTTTTTTTTTTCTTACATTAATAAATGTATATAAGCTCATGTGCAGCTAGCAGAAATTACCGGATAACAGTGAAGTTTACAGGACATCTCAGAATTATGGGTCATTAGAATGGAACTTGCTTGACCTTACCCTTCTGGTGCCTAGAGTTTGGAGGTGCCTGCTGGATTTTTGGAAAATTTTGGGATCTCTCTGTTGAAGCATGAAACTTGGTCAAATTTGTAGCTGTGTATACTGTATTTTTATTGTGAGAATATGGCTTTCCATACATTTCTTTCCTCCTAATAACCAACTGAAGTATCTCCCGACATTTTCTGCAGTAGCTGTAGTTCAGAACTTTTGAACAAAATGCCGAAAAATGGAAAGTCTCGCATAAAACATAGAAGTGGTCCAGTATCACACCTGAAGAAATGAGAAAATTTTTGGGACTAATAATTTTGATGGGACAAGTCAGAAAGGAAAATATAAGAGACTACTGGTCCACTGACCCCACTATTTCCACACCCATTTTTCCTCCCACTGTGAGTAGGAACCATTTTGAATCCATTTGGCAGGCCTGGCATTTTAGTGACAACTGACAACAGGTAGCAAATGCAGGATTTAGGGCGGCTATTCAAAATGTGGCCCATGTATGAATATTTTGTCCAGAAATTTAGGTCAGTATACAGCCCAAAACAAGAACTGTCACTTGATGAAGCCATGATACCATGGTGGGGTCACCTGAAATTTAGGACATACAATCCAGGGAAAATAACAAAATATGGAGTGCTGGTGAGAATGGTGTGTGAGGCAGTATCGGCTTATATCTGCAACATGGAGATACATTCAGCTGAGGGAAAGAAGCTGGAGGACACAATGTTATCACTTTTAGACAGGAACTTAGGCCAAAATCATCATGTCTGTCAAGACAATTATTATAACAGTGTGAGATTAGCTCAAACATTACTAGACAGAAATGTGAGAGAGAGTCTGCGGCACTATGAGGGCTAACAGCGGCATTCCACGTGACCTAGAAGGGGAAGGCAAGTGCTTGAAAAAATGGCAGGCAGGATTCTGAAGAAAAGGTGACATAATGGTGCAAGTGTGGAAGGACTTATGCGAATGATAAGTATGATCTGTGAGGCAACAATTGTAAACACAGGGTGGAAAGACAGGAAAATGAACATGGATATAAAGAAGCCTTATGCTGTTGTACAGTACAATAAATTTGTCAAGGGCATTGACAGGGCAGACCAGTACCTCAGTCATTACTCATTTCTGAGGAAAACTGTGAAATGGATGAAAAAAGTGGTACTGTATCTGCCAAACTGTACGCTCTTCAATACCTTTTTTGTGTACAGGACACTAAATGCAAACAAAAGTAAAGTACAAGAACTTCCTGCATGAGGTAGGAAGGTCCTGGATGTCAGGAGTCCAGAATCAAAGTGAGTCTAATTCTGATGACCTTCAATTGCCAGAGAAGCAAACATCACCAAGGGGACCTAAAAAGGACCTGCCAAGCAGGCTCTCTGGTGATTTCAGAAAACAGAAACTGGAAAAAAGTTTGGTGCTGGGGAGGGAAAAAAGAAGTATCCTACAAGACAGTGTAAAGTGTGTGCTGCACATAAGAAGCGAAGTGTAACTAGATACATTTGTAAATTCTGCGTTGTTCCACTTCACAAAGGGCCTTGTTTTGAGAAATACTATTCATTGACAAATTGCTAGACTATCTACATGCAGTTTCCGCAGTCTGGGGCTCAGGAGCATAATTAACAATGTCAAAATGTAAGTAAGAATATGTTATGGGGTTGAACATTGAAAGTGTTTAAAACATCCAGGAACTGGGGGTATTTAATTAAAAGACCGTCCAGTCAGCAAGGTGTTAATGAATCTATATCAGTTGCTAAGGTTGTTTAGGGTCAAGTGATATGTAAGGATGATTTTGAACAGTTGACTGAGAAGGATGTAAATAAAAGGCATTTTGTTGTCTGTTCTAGGAAACTGTTTGGGCACACACATAGAAAGAATGGGGAAAAACCCTTCAAATCCACAATTAGACTAGCTGGCCCCTTACCCAGGTTTCAATGTAATTTTGTTATAAAACAAACTAGATGCATTATTCTTGAGTTGAAGAGCTTAGTTAAGTGACTGAAAACTTACAAATACTTATTTTTTATGCAGGAAATGGGTCTTACAAGCACATCCACATCATTTTCAATGTGGGAAGAGACACCAATTCCAATGTACATAGAAGTTTACTTCTTCAATTGGACAAATACTGCAGAGTTCATGCAGAATCCACACAATGAGACACCATATTTTGTAGAGCTGGGTCCATATGTCTTCAGGTAATAACACTTTCCTCCTCCCACCTTCACATTTGACTACACAAGGAGCTTTCATTGGTTTATTCTTTGTTTCATGTTGACTCTGTACACCACAATAAAACAATAAATTCATAATACAAAATGTATGTCAGTTGCTTGGCACATACCAGTGACTCCTGCACATATACCCCCATCTGATGGTTAATATTTACAGGTACGTGCTGTATGCTTTCAAATGTGTATACTTCACCTTCCACTCTGCAAACATTTTGTGCAAACAAAAGAATATTTTTCATGACTTCTGGAGTGACCCTTATGTAATTCACTTTCAGAAGCGTGGGACCAAAAATAAAGTTCTGACAGTGGTTTATAACATCTAAACACAGTAACTTTATGGACCTTTTCCATAGTCTCTTGTATTAAAATTAATGAAATTTGTATAACACTGTAATTGTATTGACACAGTTTTTAATCTGTCTTTGGAACTATATGTTTTCACTGATTTAACTGTAGTTGGTGTTAAGGAACAGTGTAAATAATCCTGTTGTAGTATTATGTTTTAGAAACAAGCCTTGAGGTGGAGGCCAATCCTTTGTCTGAAACATGGCATACTAATTGTATTAGTTTTAATATGTTACACAATGGGAAGAGTCCATAAAATAAATTGGTTTAGATGTATCACTTCCTTCTAAAATTCTCAAACATTCTACATTGCTGACACTCTTGGTTTGAAACACTAGCCATATGACTGAATACTTCTTTTTAATTATATGTCATAAAACTTAAGATAAAATACTTGTCTCCAGTTTTGTGGAACATGAATCAGATGGATAGGAATGAAAAAGAAGAGCTGAACTGTTGAAGTGAATTATTTTGCACGAGTTGGTGAAAAAAGTGGTGATCGTTGTGTAATAGCCTGGAGTGTTCGTTCATTCATATGCTTAGCCTTTACAGAGTTGATGGTCAGGTCTGATTACATATGCAGACTATTGCTTTGACATTGTAGGTTTAATTTTTTTTTGGGGGGGGGGGG
>Ga0209755_10007604_pt1 | contig 11719 bp, 23 predicted proteins | sample TergutCo191P1_FD_187301 | JGI IMG/M metagenome (GOLD analysis project Ga0209755, IMG submission 187301) | Cornitermes sp. P1 segment gut microbial communities from Petit-Saut dam, French Guiana - Co191P1 (SPAdes) (version 2) | ecosystem: Host-associated > Arthropoda: Insects > Digestive system...
GTAAACAAGCAAATCAAATAGTTTGCTGTTTTACAGTTGCAAACGATGCCGTATATTTGCGTTTGTTGCCAAATAACAGCAAGAAGCGTGTGCGGAAAAACATACCGCATTCTAAGCATAATATGAAATATCCAGCCGTATTGATTGGTAGAATAGGAGTCAACAAAGCATTCCATCATCAAAATATAGGTTCTCAGTTGCTGGACTTTATTAAGTTTTGGTTTTCAAGCAAAGAAAATAAAACCGGTTGCAGGTTTATAACGGTAGATGCTTATAAGTCGGTTGTGGATTTTTATGAGAAAAACGGGTTTAATTTTTTATATAAAGATGAAGAAGAAGAGAAAAAGCAACACGATATATCAGATAAAAAGCCTTTGCGCACTCGCATAATGTTTTTTGATTTAGGCATATTACGCTCTAGTTGATAGCATATCAAACCTTCAACGATTCAAAATGCGCTTGGGAGTTTTTGGTGGTAAGCGGGCAGGACTTTGGGCGTATCTGACTTTTGTTTGCGGTTCTTGGGGCTGCCGCTCACGGGCAGCACTTCTGGAGTAAGCATTCCCAAGCTTGAACGGTAGTGCCTCTGCTGCGTTTAATCCTTTGTCTGAACTACGATTTACTTGATTAAAAGATTTACAGGATTTGCAGAGCTTCGTTGCGAATATTCTCCTCTTGGAAGGTAGGTGGTTAGCTAGAGCTTTGTCTTGACTGTATTCGATTTACTAAGTTACCCACCAGTTATTTCCTTTGGACTGTTCTTATTTTTTGGTACTTTACAGGTTTGCCACAAGATTTAATAGCGATTTCATCATGCTCATTTCTTTTTTGTCCAAAAGTGGAAGATTCTGCACCAAAACAATTTAGGGTTAATTCACCATTTATACAAGCGATGTTACAGCTAGGAAGAGTATTTTTTTTATATTTTGATTTATCAAAATATCCAATTTCATTCATATCTAAAGTAGGAATAGGCTCTAAGTCTAAAATAGGAGTAGTTTCTTGCGCAAAAGCATTAGTGAACAGCGTGAGAGCAAAAGCAAGAATAAGGGAAAATTTGTTCATGTCCGTAAATATACAACATTTAAAAGGTACTCTGTTCAAACTTGGCTCGCCTTCAAGTTCTTTAGACATTCTTTCACGCAAATTGTGCAATTTCTCTACATCTAATCTTACCAAAAATACCTTGTTATTCTCTAGTATTTCATTTTTATCCCCCAGCCATACGTTTTGGGAGATAGTTTTTCCTGAACCTTTTTTGCCTAATTGAAATGTAATCTTTTTATTTAATAGTTCCAATGGTTCTCCTTCATTCACTAATTCACATAAATCTTCATAGCAACTGTTGAGAACAAAATGTTTTTTTAATTTATATATTTCTCTTGGATTAAAATTCTGATGTCCCCAAATAGCCCTTTCAGCATCAGCGTAAAAATTCATTTCATCTGGATTATTGGCGTTTAAAAATTCAGAAACTCTATAGGTCCGAGCACTACCTTTCAATCTTACTTCTAATTTTTCTGCAACCTCGTCATTCCCTATTGGTCTAGTAAAAACTAATTTGTTGCCATTATTTTTTTATATCAAACAATGGCTTGGCGTTAAGGACTCTCAAAACATCATCAAGATAGTAATCCAAATCTTTCTCGCTTGATTTATCTTTGCTTTTTTCCATTTACACATCATCCTTTGCAAACACTAAGCCGATGGTTAATCTTCCTAATCCTAACTTTAATTTAAAAACATCGACCAGCACTTGCTTTTTGCCGTATCCACAAGTTATACATTCTGTTTTCTGCATACAACTTCTTTTTTCCTTATGCCAAACAAAAAAGGGCAAATTTTCATTTGCCCCCTCACTATTTATCAAAAGACCCTCTACAGGAGGCTCTCGAAACTTCCCAAAATCATTATAAAACGCTAAATCCCTAACTCTGCTCATTTTAGGTAGTCCAAATGCTTACGGTAGAAGCTTGAGGGATATAGTTTCAAAGAAAACCCCCAAGAAAGTTGAAATTTTTATTTCCTATATGGAGCTTGGTGAGATGGCTAAATGTGTAAATAAGAACTTTCTATATTTATACCAAAATTATGCTTGAAAACCAATATTTAGTGTTTTATAATTTTCTTTGGAAGCTGCGAAAGCTTTCTTTGCTAAGGTTTTTATTAAAAAACGATGAGGAGGTAAATGAAAATTTATCCCTTTTTGTTTGTTATAATGAAACTTCACTAGTAGGTACCCCAAAACGGAATGAAAGTACGTATGGATATTAAAAGTTTTAAAATAAATTGGTCTTTATTAATTGGTATTATTGGAATAATTATTTCTTTGCTTCCTAAAGTTAATATTACAATATCATTATCACCAGTAATACTTATAATATCCTTATTATTAATAAGGGTCTAGATCAGCACAGAGAGTTAAAAAAATTTTTTGTCCGGAAAAAAAAGAAATTGCCGCTTCTTGATCTTCCGGACACGTTTAATATAATAAATTTTTTCGGAAAACGTGCAAAAAAAATTGCATGAAACAAAAAAATAATACAAAACAAACAGGACAACAAAACAAAACTGCTCAAATTCTGAAAGGGAAATATGCAGATTTTGGAAACGAGTATGCGATAACTATCGGAGTTGTTGCCCAAATCCTTCCGAAACTCGTACTATTAACAAGGCTATGGGGGGCGGCTTGCGCCGCCCAAAAATTTTAAAGCAAAAAACTACAAAAAAACATGTAAAGAGCAAAAAGACGGAAAATATTAAATCTGCTTTGTAAAACATTTGTCATGCTTTTGTCAATAAATGGTAAATGACGATCAGGCAGAAAATCACTCAAAACATTCCGGGGGGCATCTGGCTTATACACATGCCGCATATTTGGGCAGTCCTCACGGACTGCGTCACCTGGGCAAACGCTTACAACTTTAGACAGAGTGCCAAACAAAGGCAATTTCCTGAACATCTTCAAGAGCTCTTTATAAACTCCCTTCCAGCCTCTATGATTGAAACGAAATTCACACTCTGACAAGTGCAAGCTGAAAAACTTTTCCTTAACTCCGCAGAACTTCACCAAACGGCGCTTAGCATAGGCCCAGAAGCTCTCTATCCCATTAACATGACATTTACCATCAGCGAACTCATCTTCACCATGATTAACCTGGTAATGCCTGTAGCCCATTCCGGAAAGGCCATTGTAGGAACGCCAACCGTCTGTATGTATTGAAACTCTTTTGGAAACAAGGCTTTCAACAATCGGCAGCAGAGTTCCTTTCTTGGCGTCAGGAACTATCTCTGTATAAACGCCGCCCTTGCGAGTGCGTATGCCGAAAACAATTGTCTTTCCTCCAGCTCCACGGCCACGCTTGCCCCTTATCCGGCGAGCCCCGAAATAGCTTTCGTCAAGCTCAACAGGGCCCTTCATTATTTTTTCACGGCTCACATGCTCATGCAAGCGGCGGCGAATCTCCATGAAATACCGGTTGGCTGTCGCACGGCTAAGGCCGGTAAACAACGCCGTCCGTGTGGCATCTATGTCATGGGAAAAATATTTGACTAACTCACGGAATTTGGATTCGGAAATCCTAGAGCGGTAAACATATCTGTTGCGAAATTTATCAAGAAGCGGCATGATATAAAAGTACATTTTTTTTCAGCGGTGAGGTACAATTTTTTTCCGGAAAGAAAAACAAACCAGGATAATCTTCTTTTTTCAGCGCCAAAAAAGAATCAAAAAGACGCTCGCACCATTCATACCTTGGCCCACGCAAAAACCACGCCAATGCCCCCTTACAGGCCCGGCAAGCCGGGTAAAGGGCTTTGTCATGGTCAAGTGTTTTATTTTTTTTATTACCCGTTCCTTCGGAACTAAAAAAAGTAAAACATTTTGCCTTTTCACTTAATGCTATCACAAGAAATATAAATGTTTGCTTCGCAAAAAAAATAAAGAGTTTTTGTGCTGCCCCTCAATATAACAGGTAAAAGGGGCAGCCCAAAAACAAGGTTGCTCTTAAACAACAGCCGAAAGGCAGGAAGGTGCAAAATGATAACAGTAGTAAAAGGTTACGGAATACCGTGGAAAACGGAAAGCGTAGAGATAAAATGCGACCGGTGCAAATCGGTGATGCACGTTGAAGATATGAAGCCAGGAAAGGATAAACAAAAGCAAATTGAAATTGCTATTGAAAAAATCCTGGAAAAAAAAGAGGCGATAGGAAACCATCTGACTTGCTTGCATTGCGGATTAGAAATGAAAGTGAAAGGGGGTGCAGTATGATAACGAACAAAATCAAAGTAGCGGCTAATGAGGCTATAAACGCTTTAAAAGGAGCATGGGAAAGACCTATAGGAGAAAACCGGGATGAACAGCTAAAAAATGAATTTAAAGCCTTTCTTAAAATGCAAGAAGTAGTAAATATATTGCTAGGAGATTTCCGAAACAACAAACAGAAAGAAAAATGCCTGTGGGAAATAAAAAAATGGGCAGAGGAAAACACAAAAGAAAAAAGGGAGGAGCTATGAGAGAAATATTTATAAAAAAAGACTATGCAGAATTTGCGGAAAATTTTGATAATAGTAATGCCGCTATGGGTAAAGGCTACGAAGATTATCTCAAAAAGTTAATGAAATGCCCAAGCTATAAAGGCGAATGCAAAGAGTGCGATATAGACAAGCTTTGCCCATTTACAAAAGACTGTTTTGATGAAAACGGTAATTTAGTCTGTACAATCTGCGAGAAAGAATGCGCAGGAAAAAATAAGGCTATTGCCGAGACCCCCCCGGGGGTTTATTTTCAACCTGGTCAGAAACAACCCCCCGGGGGTTGTTGAGCAAATCCAAAAGGAGAAAAAAATGAACAAAATCGAAAAGGCATTGGCAAAACTTTTTCACGCCATTGGCGAAGAAAAAGAGAAAAAGCCAGCGGAAGCGGAAATTTCCGCTTTCATGGTCAAGTACATGGCTTTCCTGGAAATGCAAAGCTTTCCGGGAAACACCGCAGAGAAGTTCTTTGCGATGGGCGCCGCAGCGGCTCACCGGCAGCTGCAGAAACCCCCGGGGGGTCAAAAAAAGCGATCACCCGGATGCCGGAAAGAACAACCCCCCAGGGGCAAAACTTTGGCCAAGGAAAAACCGGCGAAGCGCATCACGGCGAAGAGAGGAAGCTTCAAAAGCACGAACTGGAGCAGAGAAGATTTTGAAAATGATGATTGCGAAGAGGAGGACTATGAGTAAGCAAATGAAAAAAATAGAAGCCAGGCTCGCAAAGCTGGAAAGGCAGAAAGGCTACATCTTCGGAATGTGGGTGGCTGAGCATGAGCTTGCCAAAAACGGGAAAATAGAATACAAGTCACAGGCGTACTGCGATGGGGCAAACCAATTTGACGGGAAAGATAGCTCGCTGATCGAAAAAGGATACAAAAGCCAGTTCACGGAAATAGAGAAAAGAGCAGCAAAAGCAGAAATGGAAGAGCGCAACCTGTTCAAAAATCTGTAGCATCCCCATGCCATGCTCCAGGAGACCGGCCAAAAGCCGGATTTCTTTCTTCTTTTTACACAAGCGAGCGAGACAGAAAAAAGAAACAAAAAAGAAAACGCCCTTGGTTCAGAAAGGCAACTCGTCAGAATGCTCGAAAGTTCTAAAACGCTCAATAATCTCAAGATGCACAAGAGAACAAAAACGACCACAATCTAATTCAACAGACATACGAACAAAACAAACACTCTCAGAAACATCAGCGGAAATAATCATGTCAAACCTCAGACCAATCCTTGAAAGAATTACATTTATTACATTTTTTGTAATGATGGGCGCAACAATCGTCATGATCCCAGAAAACATTACCATTATGATCACAACCGGAAATTTTAAGACGGCAATGAACAAGCGGCCAGCGAGTACGGCAAGCATAAAAGCAATGGGCAGAACGGGAATACAGGAAAGGCGATTTATATAAACCAAAAAGCCGAGAAAAAAAACACTTAAGCTTAAACTTAAGTTTCTCAAATGCAGAAGAGTCAGAAGGAATACCATTAACCATGTCCTTCCACTCAACAGTATAAAACCCATTACCATGATCAATCATGTCAGATCCTCCAAACAAACCTCTATCAAAAGCTCATCGTCATATTTATCCTCGTACGAAAACAAATATTTCAAGACCGGAATCCTAGAAAGCAAGGGAACGCCCACAGTTGAATTATAGGACACTTTCGAGCTTCCGGAGGCGCAAGAGCCCACAGAGCCGGGAACCTCAAGAACAGAGCCGTTTCCACGCCAAATGAAAAACCAGCGGTCACCATTGACATCAACCGTCAGGCCGTCAAAGATAGAGCTGTACTGAGTGACCGCAGAACCGCTCTCATAGTTTATCTGAGAATCGACACGCCGGGTCTCACCGCCAAACACAACACGAGCTTTATCAAAAGCATAGAAATCCACGATGCGAGCGAAATCAAGAGAACCCAAAGAATCAGAGGCTTTGGCGGAAATCTCCCAAAGCCTTCCCGGCCTGCCAACACTTGATGCAATTTCGCCGGCGTTCCCGGAAGAAAAAAACAACAGCTTGCCTGTGTTCGCATCAGCTGGAGATGGAGACTGCAAAAGCTCTGTGTATGATACCCCCATCTTCCTGGCGGAGCTCTTCAAGAGGCCCGAAGCCTTGGCCCGAAAATGGCGAGGCTCCTCCGGACTTTCCAAGTCCTCCAGAGCCTCCAAAACAGCCTGAACAGCCAGAGAATCCGAAGATGCCTCTCCTGGTGCCCCCAATACCCCCACAAGGGGGGTAGGGGGCACCAGGGGAGAGCGGGGGGATATGCCTTCACGCACCGGAGACGGTGGAGGCATGAGGACGATCGCATCTATCCATTTGCCCTGTTTAAGCTGCAAGCCGAGAGGGTTCAGTATCTCCTTGAGAATGCTTGCGTAGTTCTTGCGGTCATAGGAAAAATTAGCATAAGAAGGAACAGGGCGCTGAACGCTGTGATCCATCACGAATGAACGGCCCAAGCCTTGGCAACTGTAAAAGCTGCGCAACCAGCCATGCAAGTCTATGTCACTTTCGTCCAGCTTGATTCGGCAATCCTGGGCGAAGGCCGGGAGGAGCAAAACCGCCAGGATTAACCATGCTGCTCTGAGGAACATACTTTCTTACCTCCATTGGATATTTGCCGCTTGCGTAATCAAGAGGCAAGTTTAACACACTTCCATCCGGGCGGGTCGCCTTGCAATCATACGCACCGCATACCACATACTTAACATAAATAACATTGGCTCCTTGGGAAAATTCCGGAACGGAATCCCTGATAACAACAAGCTCAGAATGACGCTTGCCAACCTCTCCAAAAAAACCATGACGCAAATTATAGGCAGAAAAAGAAGCCAAAAACAAAACAGCAAAAAGAGCAGCAATAATTTTCTTGTTCTGCCAAAGAGAAATATAGCCGATATGCTCTTTTGCGCCACCATCATGGCTTTTATACAATTTGTAAAGGCTTTTGTCATTAAGACGGTTTTTTGTATAGCCCGGAGAGGCAAAAACATTCCAGCCATGATAAACCTTTTCTTTATACTGAGCCTTAAAACCCCATTGCCCACGAACAAAATCATGCGTTTCGTGAACACGATTGCGAAGAGGCTCCCAAATATCGGTTATGTGCTGAGTTATCAAAATTATGTCATGGCCATAGTGACGGGCCATTGAAAGATATTTCAAAAACGGGCGGAGAAGCTTCCAATTCTCAGGGCACAAATACTCATGGCACTCATCCAAAACCAAAACCGCTTCACGCCATGACATCACCTCATAAAGCAATCGCTTAAGGCCTTCAATATCCGCATAGTAACGAGAACCGTCTGAGCGAACTTTCCAAAACTCCTTTCTTGAACGAGCATCATCATCGTCAAAAGCCATAGAAAAACGAAAAAGATTACGGTTTATTTCCGGAGTGGTTGTCTCAAGCTTGCAAGCAACAAGCATGGGAGACAAACCCGCTATGTTGCAAAAAACAGGGCGCTCCTTGCGAAGCTGGGGAAGAACAAAATCAGCAAGAGAGCTCAAGCTCTTGCCACCGCCAGGCAACCCTGTGTAAGCTATGATCATTTAGAACCTCTGTCAATGCCAAAAGACCTGCAAAAATCAGCGCCATGATAGTCATGGCAAACAGAGCAATTCATCATCGAGCAAAAAGAAACTGAGTAACCCATGAATGAAGCTATCCTGCAGGGATTCTTCACAAACGTGCCGTCACGATTGCCACGACGAAAATAATCCATCACTTGCCTCCGGACATGAGAGAGCCCGCAACACCACGAGAAGCTGCTGAAACAACGCCCTCCATAACCTTGCGCAACATCTTCACTATCAAAATGCTAACAAGAATGAAAACAATGCGGTGAACACGCATGGCAGAGCCTGCCCACAAAACGCTGGGAGGCAAGCCAGAAAGAAGCTGCCTGAAATCAGGAACCTCTACGCCTGCTATGCTCATAGCCGACTGGAACGCTGAAAAAGCTGCGGATGCAGCAACGCCAAAACCCCAAGAAATCAAGCCCTGGCCAAGCCCAAGCATGCGAGGAAGAGCTTCTGCGAGAAAGCCAAAAATACCCATCATCAGCCAAGAGCCCAAAAAAGTAGCGAGCCACCCGGCGAACTTAGCCAGAACAGGAGCAAGCGCAAAAGCCAAAGGACCAGCCATTAAAATACCTCCGGAATTTGTATGTTACTGGACATGCAATACCTCGCTTTATCTCCGCTTGCACTAGCCATAGCATACGCTCTATTCAGGCTAGCAATGGAAATTGTAGGAGGAGAAAACAAAGAAGAAATAATAAGCAAAGCAACGACAATGCTAAAAATAGCACTCGCAATAATATTCACAATACTCATATACTCACTGCTCAACGCTGGAAACACAATATTCCCCCAGGCCAAATGAAAACCAAAAAAAACAAGCAACCAAACAAGAAAGCATAAGACAATAAAGCAAGGAAAAAAAATGTAACAAAAGATTTATAAAGCTTGCAAAGGCTTAAAGATCCAAGAATGAAAAGACACTGAGAAATACCAAAAGCAGAAACCAAATAACCTGCGTAAATGCCATAGAAAAGAAATGCAAAACCAAACACAAACTCCAAAACGCCCAGAAACAAGCTAAATGAAAAATGTCTCTTTATCCGGTCAATCATCAGGGCCCTCCCGGCGAAGCTTCAATTCACGGCGCAAGGAATCTAGGCGAGAACGGCAAATGCCTAATTGGTTTTTCAAACTATGATACTCTGGAGTGTATTTAATTTCTTTAACAGCTTGCTTAAGCTCGGCTACAGTTCTAGGCGCAATAGGTTCACTAGAAACAAAAAACTCAGGACGAAGAGAGGTCGAGCCACCATCTTCAGTTATATACAATTTACTTGAAATTAATTTAAAATCTGCTTGTGCAGCTTCAATTTCTTTTTCAAGCCGGGCACGTTCCTTCGCCTTGCTATCCCCACAGGATACAAAGAAAATTACCGCAGACAGAAAGGCGAGAGAGAAAAGCTTTTTCATTGTGCTTCCCCCATTAAATGAACAAGATCAGGAAACTCCGACTTTATCTCCTGAAAACAATCATCACAAAGAAAGATCTGCTCTCCATCCATAACAAGACCATGAAGCTTATCTCCGCTAAGCTCAATCAAGCAAACGTGACATTCCATAAAAAACCTCCTATAAACCAAATAACATAGATTTTCTAAAAAGCTTTCTGAAACCACGAGCAACACCGCCAGAACCACCGTAAAACGTGAAAAAAAACAGAGGCCGACCTTTAGCCCTAAAGTCTTTAATCCGGCTTACAAGAGATTTCTTACGCTTATAATCACCAACCATATTTGCACCTCATAATTACACAAAAAATAACCATAATATAAACAAAATCTCTTAAAACAACCAAAAACAAAGCGGATATACGTTCCCTTTTATAACGTTTCTCAAGAAGATTACTAATCGCATTACGCTCAGCAAACAAAACTCCTAGCTTAGAATCATAATTGGAAAGCTCTAAAATCCTAATGTCAATTTTATCTTCAATATCATCAAGCTCCTTTTCAAGTCCTGAACGATTCATAAAACCCCCAAAGCAAAAATGAAACCAAATCTGCTAAATCCTGAGCACCATAAAAACCGCCGCCGCATTTTATGCCATTCCTGAGCCAGCAAACAGGGCAGCAATCAGACGAAACATTCCCTGCACGACTGGAGCGAGTGCGGCAAGAATGAACACAAGAAAGACAAGCACATTTGTAATACATCAAGCTATCCTCACAAGAAAAATAACCCAAGCCAAAAATTCCATAAACACACCAACCCACTCTAAAAAATGCCGACCCTGAACATGAAACATCTGATCACAGAAAGAAAATTTGCAAGATGTGCCAAACCACTCGCAAGCATCAACAGACAATTCTTCCGCTGGGCATCCCATGCCATCAGAAAAAGGAGTAGTCGTAACTTCACGAAGGCGATTGGCAAAAGCGGTAACGGAATCCTGCAAGCCTTTAGAACCAGGAGCAGTCAGAAGAGAATCGTAGCGGCCAGCGGACATTCCAACAGAATCTATACCCTTGAAAGCTCCGTCACCCAATCCGTCATAATCTCCGCAGTTCGTACCGTCACACGGCTTGGACAAGGTATCAAGATAGCCCAGTATATTCGCATTTCCAGCAGCAAGAGAACTGTCCAATTTACCAAGCCAATCATTGGATTTTCCAATGCCATCAGAAATTTCACCGAGACCATCATAAAGGCCGCCAATGCCATCAGCAACGCCAGACATGTCAACTTCAACATAAGCACCGCCGCTATTGTTCGCAACAGTTCCAATCAAGCGCTCAAGGGAAGCAAGTATGTCATCAGTGCCGTCACCGATAGTTTTCTGCAATTGCATACGCATGCTATCTATGGCTCTCCTATTGTCTATTTGGCCAGATATGCTTGCAGCATAGTAAAGACCGTTCATTGAATCCATTCTGTGAAGCTGCTCAAGCTGCCTTCTCTGAAATTCCTTTTGCTCAACTTGGTATGTGAAAATACGACCGTTCAAAGTTTCGGAAATCTCAATCATCTTTTTGCGATCGTCCGCTTCACGGTTCCAGCGCAAAGCGGCAAGCAAGCTATCCTCATGCTGCTTATGCTTAAGCCACTCAAAAAGATTTTTCAAGGAATCCCGAATTTCTTTTTCAACATTAAGCTGCTGCAGCTGATGCTCAAGAGTTGACCAGTCACAGTTTTTCAAACTCTTGCAAGAGACTGCGTTTGTGGAATCAGTGCCGTCAGGAGTGCTGGAAGAACTGCTGGGAATAGCAGGCGGAGTTCCACCACCTGTTGAGCCGCTCGAAGCTCTACCGTCTGAACCGGAAGAACCACCTGAACTGTCCTTGAAAAAAAGTATTCTAAGTTAAGCGACAATAACCCGTAGAGGAGTATAAATATGGTCGCACCTAATGATCGTCGCATATATACTAAAGAATTCAAGCTTGATGCCTTGAATTTATCCAAATCACCCGGCTACACGGTATCCCTTGCCGCCAGAAAACTTGGCATTGCCGAGAAAAACATATATCGCTGGCGCAAAGAGCAGGAACAGAACGGCCATTTAGCCTTCCCCGGCAACGGAAAGGAGGCTCTCTCCGATGACAAAATCCGTATAAGGGAGCTGGAGAAGCAGCTCAAGGATTCCGAGCTGGAGA
>Ga0209755_10007605_pt1 | contig 11718 bp, 9 predicted proteins | sample TergutCo191P1_FD_187301 | JGI IMG/M metagenome (GOLD analysis project Ga0209755, IMG submission 187301) | Cornitermes sp. P1 segment gut microbial communities from Petit-Saut dam, French Guiana - Co191P1 (SPAdes) (version 2) | ecosystem: Host-associated > Arthropoda: Insects > Digestive system >...
TGGCTCTCCGGTTATGACATCGTGTGCCGTGAGACGCATAGCCGTCACTTCGTCGGGATGACTTGCTACAAACTCGCGTGTGAAAACCACACCGTTGTAAGTGTACTGTACCGCGGCTGTACCATCGTTAAGTACCAATTCACGGAAGTAGTTTGTAACACTTTGCCAATTATGACCAAAATCAATGTAGAATGTCATAAACGTGTTCAGTCCCGCCGGTGCAGGATTAAACAAGCTGTTTTCAGTAAATGTGATTCTTTCTGTGTACGTACGCCCAAATATCGATGCCCCATGGAACCCATTTCCAATTGGAATCGACAAAAATTCCCAGTCATGGTCTCTCACATGGACAGCGGTTGTATTTGTTGTGTTTGGTGTCCTGTTGTGAGCAGGGGTGTTAAACCATACTCTGTAAAGCTTTTCTCCCTCATCTCTTCCCGCCATGCCTGCTATAGGTAGAATGCTCTCACCTACAGCAACAGACTGTGACATTTGCAGAGCGACAGCGCCAATTGGCGTTACCACTCCTGCAAGCATAACCAATGTCAGCAGTAGCGCCAATGACCTGCATACGGATTTCTTCCATTTCATTTTCTTCATGCTTTTACTCTCTTTCATATATATTTGTTTGTGATTTATCCACAGATTCCCAATAAATTACATGTGATTAGTATAACAAAATACACAAAGAGTCAATAGCAATAATTGCTAATTTTGTTTGTTCTGATAATTATACCTTTGTGATCAGGTATACAGCTTTGCATCGCAATGTTTAACTGAAAAACTGCCCGATTTAAGCAACAAAAATAAAAAACAAGCGCATCCACAGGTTTTCCTGCGACTGCGCTTGTTGCAAAGTAATAAATTTTGCTCTTACTTAATCTCGACTTCTGCACCAGCTGCGGCGAGTTTGCCTTTGATATCTTCGGCTTCGTCCTTGGTAACACCTTCTTTAATCTTCGCTGGAACACCTTCAACAAGGGCCTTTGCTTCGGCAAGACCGAGACCTGTGATGCCGCGAACTTCTTTGATAACCTTAACTTTTTCAGCACCAAAGCTTGTCATGACAACATCAAATTCTGTTTGCTCAGCCGCTGCGCCACCGCCGCCACCGCCGGCTGCAGCAGGAGCTGCCATAGCAGCAGCAGACACACCAAACACTTCTTCAAGCTCGTGCACGAGGTCTGAAAGTTCAATAACTGTAAGAGTTTTTATCTCTTCAATAAGGGCTGTAATTTTTTCACTAGCCATAATATAATTCCTCCATTAAAATAAAACAATTTGTGGTACTGATTACTCAGCGGGAGTCTCTGCGGGTGCTTCAGGAGCCTCTTCTGCAAGGGCTTCCGGTGCTGCTTCGGCAGGAACTTCACTTGCTTCTGCAGTTGTCTCAGCAGGAGTTTCTGCTGTAGCTTCCGGCGCTGCCGCAGCTGGGGTTTCCTCAGCTACAACTTCAGCTATGGTAGCACCATCCTTCTCTGCTATAGCTTTAAGCACAACAGCAAGCTGTGTGATCGGAGCAAGCAGTGTTCCAAGGAACTGGGCTTGAAGTACCGGTAGTGCAGGAATACTGGCAAGAGCATTTACTTCTTCAACTGACAATACTTTGCCATCCATAAATCCGGCTTTAATTTCAAAATATCCGTTAAACTTATCAGCGTATTCTTTGATAATTCTTGCCGGCGCTATAGGGTCTTCATCACAAACAGCAAGAGATGTTGTTCCGTGAAGTATTGAGTCAAGCTCATCAAACCCTACATTTTTGATTGCAAAGCGCATGAGCGTGTTTTTAACGACACCGTAGTCAACATTTGCCTCGCGCATTTTTACACGCAACTGTGTATCTTCGATAACAGATATACCTGAGTAGTTAACAAAAACACCTGCTCCACTGCGCAGCTTTCCTGTCATATCCTCAACGATTTGCTGTTTTTCCAGTAATACTTTTTCACTTGGCATAGATTCTTTTCACCTCACAATATATATAAAATCTTACGTCCAAAAAAATTGCTTCCGCCTGTAAAGACGAAAGCAACAGCCAACTTTAACTAAGGCCGCTCTCGGCAGGATTTATGGTCAAACCACCTGCTGTCTTTGAGACGCCCAGAAATGCTATCAAAAAAACACTGTTTTGTCAATAGTTTTGCTGAAAATAATGTGAATAGACAACACAAAATTTTATTGGGTACCTCTAAAAATACGCTTTAGGCCAGATTGGTGGTGATTTTTCACCAATCAAACTCAAAAGCAAAGTTAATACTACGTGTATTGACTAGCATTTTGACAAAGAGTGGGGATGGATAGCATAGGGTTTTTAAAGAATCCTATTATATTATAAATTCCCGTAATTTTTCATACAGTCTTGGGCTGACTATAGCCTCCAGCTCAATACCATCCTCTAAATATTCGCTATTTGTAACTGCACCTTCCTTGTGCACCACTTCAAGCATTCTTGCTTTATCATATGGCAAGCGTAAAGTTATTTTCTTTTTCATGAAGGAGAGATTTTCTTCAATTTTCTTTAGAAGAATATCCGTTCCATGCCCTGTTCTAGCCGAAATCTCAACAATATTATCTCCATGAGGTCTTACATCTGAATTGAGCACATCACACTTGTTAAATGCTTCAAGCCGTGGTGTATCCCCAGCCCCCAATTCAATTATAAGCTCATCAACAACCTGCGCCTGTTCGCGCCACTCAGGGCTTGAGGCATCTATTACATGAATGAGCAAATCTGCGTATTTTAGCTCCTCAAGTGTTGCCTTAAATGCATCAACTAAGTGATGTGGCAGCTTTCTTATAAATCCAACCGTATCTGAAAGCAGCGTCTCTTGCACTTCGCTTACCTCAAGTCTCCTTGTCGTCGTATCCAAGGTATCAAACAAACGGTTCTTTGCTTGGACATCAGCTCCCGTTAATTGGTTAAGCAGAGTTGATTTCCCTGCATTTGTGTACCCCACCAAAGCCACAACAGGTATGTCGTTTTTTTCACGAAGCCTTCTTTGTGTGTCACGTGTACGTATAACCTCACGCAATTCATCTTCCAGCTTTGTGATTTTCCTCCTGATATGTCGGCGGTCAGTTTCCAGCTGTGTCTCACCCGGTCCACGCGTACCAATCGGAGCACTCGTGCCTGTCTGACTAACAAGATGCTTCCACATACCAGTAAGCCTTGGCAAAAGATACTTGTATTGAGCCAACTCAACCTGCAGTCTGCCCTCACGGGTTCTCGCACGTCCTGCAAAAATATCGAGAATCAGCGAGGAGCGGTCCAATACACGCATTCCCATATCTTCTGTTAGCGCTCTCATCTGTGACGGCGAAAGCTCATTATCAAACACTGCTAAAGTGCATTCATACTTCTTTGCAAGCTCTTTAAGCTCTCGAACCTTACCTTCGCCGATAAATGTGCGAGGTTCCGGAGTTTTACGATTTTGCAGAGTCCTTCCCAGACATACGCCTCCTGCAGTCTCAAGCAAAGCTTCAAGCTCATCAAGGCTCTCCTCCGTAGAACGATCTCTCGGATTCATACTATCAGCGCAAAGACCGGCAATAACCGCTTTTTCTTTTTCCATTGTTTTAACTAATTGATCCATATGTACCTCGAAACCTAAAAAAATAAAACCTGCGCTAACAAGCGCAGGTTGAGGGCTGCATAAAAACAACAAACCCATATGATTATTGGTTCAGGCCAAACTTTCTGTTGAACTTGTCAACACGTCCACTGGTATCTACCAGTTTCTGCTTGCCTGTATAAAAGGGGTGACACTTGGAGCAGATTTCAATTTTGATATCCTTCTTAGTGCTTCCCGTCTCAATAATCTCACCGCATGCGCACTTGATAGTTGTCGGCTGATAATTAGGGTGGATCCCTTCCTTCATCATGTTCACCTCTTTCTTCTTAGGCTCTTAACGTGCAAAGTGCATACTAACACAAAATCATCACAAATGCAAGCATTTTTTCTATTTGTGTGATTTTTTCTATCTGTAGATTGAATGATTTTCTCAACACTTGCAAACAATTTACCTTTGTGTTAGACTTTGACGGATTGGTACTTCGTTCTTAAAATAACTGTACAAAGATTGCGGTGGATTTTTTCGTCTGCCAAGGCGAAAAATCGAAGGAATACCACTGGTCTTTCAAGATTTTTTGACGAAGTCAGACGGAAAAAGACAGCGTGAGATTTGTATAGTTATTTTAAGAATGCAGTACTAGGGGGGTGTGTTATGTGCAATAGAAGTACCTTGCTCATTTGCGATGATAGTGTTTCAATGCTAATGGAGCTAACTGATATACTAGGATCTGATTATAAAATTATCACTGCAAAAGATGGTTCCTCAGCCCTCGAGATGGTAAAACAAGCGTCTCCTGAGCTCATTTTGTTGGATGTGCTTATGCCTGACATGAGCGGATTCGATGTCTTTGCCAAACTTAAAAAATATGAGAGTGCCAGAGATATTCCCGTGATATTCATGACAGAGCTTGAAAAAATAGGTGATGAAGAGCATGCACTGTCCGTGGGCGCAGTCGATTTTATAACAAAGCCTTTTACCCCCGCTGTTGTCAAGCTAAGAATTGGACTACAAATAAAAATATTACACCAGATGCGCACAATTGAAAGGCTTAGCATGTTAGACCACCTGACAGAGTTACCAAATAGGCGTAATTTTGAAAAGCGCCTGTCGGAGGAATGGAATCGCTCCACGCGTGATAAAACTACGATCAGCGCTCTGGTCATGGATATAGATAATTTCAAATCATATAATGACACCTACGGTCATCAGCAAGGAGACAAAGCGCTTCGCTCAATCAAGACTGTCTTCAATAAATCTCTCAGACGCCCGGCCGACTTTGCAGCAAGGTGGGGCGGCGAGGAGTTTATAGTTCTTTTGTCTGATACTAGCGCAGAAGGTGCCGAAATAGTAGCCGAGCAGATTCGCACACTTTTTGAAAAATTGGAGATATTATGTGATAACGGAACCATCACAAAGGTAACTATGAGCATCGGCATTAACACTCGCAAACATAATGACGAAATGACTCTGGATGAATTTGTTTCCGGCGCTGACATGGCACTATTTCAAGCAAAAAAAAGCGGCAAAAACAAGGTATGTATCTACAATAAAACGCAGACTACCTAAAGGGGCCTAACGGCCCCTTTATTAAAATTTGCTGCACTTTAATCATTGAGCGCAAAGGCCAATCCAAGGCCGTTATTTTTTGATGTTGAAGAATGTATCTGCGCCCAAATAAACCGCAGCATCACCTAGCTCTTCTTCAATTCTCAGAAGCTGATTATATTTCGCCACTCTATCACTTCTTGAAGGTGCTCCTGTCTTAATTTGGCCTGCGTTAACCGCAACTGCAATATCGGCAATTGTAGTATCCTCTGTCTCGCCTGAACGGTGAGATATAACAGCAGTAAAACCTGCCCTGTTTGCTGTATAAATAGCATCAAGAGTCTCTGTAAGTGTTCCTATTTGGTTAACCTTTATTAGAATTGAGTTTGTAACTCCCAGCTCAATTCCTTTTTTGAGTCTTGTTGTGTTTGTTACAAATAGATCATCGCCAACGAGTTGGATTTTGTCACCTAGTTTTTCAGTCATTAGCTTCCAACCTGCCCAATCATCTTCCGCCATTCCGTCTTCAATGGAAACAATAGGATATTTGTTGCATAAATCTACCCACATGTCAACCATTTCTTCAGGTGTTTTAACCAAACCACACTTAGGCATGTGATATTTTCCATCTTCCTCTTTATACCATTCTGAAACAGCCGGGTCCATAGCGATCATAAAATCTTCGCCCGGTTTATACCCTGCTTTTTCAATAGCAACCATAAGAGCTTTTAAAGCATCTTCATCTGTCGGCAAATCTGGGGCGTAACCACCCTCATCACCCACACCTGACGGAGGAACAACTTTTTTCAAAGCATGAAATACCTCCGCACCCATACGAAGAGCTTGGCGGAAGCTTTTTGCAGAGACAGGCATTACCATAAATTCTTGGAAATCTACACTGTTGGCAGCATGTGCGCCGCCATTTAAAACATTCATCATTGGAACTGGCAAAACATGTGCCGAGGCTCCACCGATGTAGCGATAAAGTGGAATCTTCAGTGATTCCGCAGCAGCTCTTGCTACCGCGATTGAAGCTCCAAGAATGGCATTTGCACCCAATTTTGCTTTGTTTGGTGTGCCATCAAGTTCGATGAGCAATTTGTCAATGGCAACTTGGTCAAGCGCATTTTCGCCTATAAGTGCGTCTGCAATCTCTGTATTTAGGTTTTCTACAGCTTTCAAAACACCCTTTCCAAGATAACGCTCTTTGTCACCGTCACGCAGTTCACATGCTTCAAATATGCCGGTCGAAGCACCCGATGGCACCATTGCACGACCAACAGAACCGTCAATAAGTGTTACATCACATTCTACGGTTGGGTTTCCGCGTGAGTCAAGTATTTCGCGACCAGTTACATCAATAATTTCCAAGTAGTCTTTCATAGTTAGCTCCTTTTAAAATAAATATATAGTTAATTTCGTGATATCAGTGAATTACCTGACATAAGCTTTGGTTTTTCTAGTCCCATAAGATCTAAAATAGTCGGCGCTATGTCTGCAAGACGGCCGGGTTTGAGCGTTACATCAGCACCGCTTATAATAAACGGCACAGCATTTGTACTGTGGGCGGTGTGTCTGCTTATACCGTCTTTTTGAAGCATAACCTCGGCATTGCCATGATCAGAGGTCACGATAAGATATCCTCCTATCTGCTCCACAGCAGATTTGACCTTTCCGACGCATGCATCAACAGTTTCTACCGCTTTGACTGCGGCAGCATAATCACCTGTGTGTCCAACCATATCGGGATTTGCAAAATTTACGATTATAACATCGTGCTTTTCACTTATTATTTCCTCACATACAGCCTGCGCAACCTTGCAGGCTGACATCTCTGGAATAAGGTCGTATGTCGGAAATTCTTTTGGAGATTGAATTAAAATCCGTTCCTCTCCAGGAAAGGTTTTTTCAATGCCTCCATTGAAAAAGAAAGTTACATGAGCATACTTTTCCGTCTCTGCAATACGCAATTGCTTGAGTCCAAGCTGACTTATAGTTTCTCCAAATGTTTGCTCTGGAAAATCCGGTGGGTATGCTACTGAAACATTTTTAATTTTCTCATCGTACTGGGTCATACACACGAATGTTAGCGGAAAATATGAAACCTTACGCTTAAATCCATCAAATTCAGGATCTACAATTGCCCTCGTGATTTCTCTTGCTCTGTCAGGACGGAAATTGAAGAAGATAACCGCGTCACCTTTCCTTATTGTGCCTTCCGGTGCACAGATGATGGGCTTTACAAACTCGTCAAAAATCTCTGCATTGTAGGATTTTTGCACAGCCGCAACCGGATTAGGTTCGATTTCACCTTCACCTAACATCATCGCATTATACGCAAGCTCAACACGCTCCCATCTGTTATCACGATCCATGGCATAAAAGCGCCCCATTATTGTCGCAATTTTTCCGGTTTTAAGCTCATCCATTTTTTCCACTAGAGCGGCTATTGAATCTTTTCCAGAATCAGGCGGCACATCACGTCCATCCATAAAACAGTGTACAAAGACTTTTTTTAGTTCGTGGCGGCGTGCCATTTCCAAAAGTCCAAACAGATGTTCAATGTGGCTATGTACACCACCCGGCGAGACAAGACCCATCAGGTGCAACGCACCTCCCGATGCTTTTACTGTCTCGATTGCAGACATGAGTGCCTTGTTTTCAAACAATGTACCAAGTTTAATTTCTCTTGTTATGCGTGGAAGATCTTGATAAACCACACGCCCTGCGCCAATGTTTGTGTGTCCAACTTCACTGTTTCCCATTTGTCCTTCAGGAAGCCCAACATCCTCTCCTGATGCGGAAAGTGTTGTGTGCGGACAAGTTTTAAACAGCTCGTCAAGAATCGGCGTAGCTGCATTTGTCACAGCATTGCCTTTAGACTTAGGAGCTATTCCGTAACCGTCCATGATAACCATAACTACTTGTTTACTCATATATGTCCTTTCGGCTGTGCAGAGATTATGAATTAGTGGATACTCAAACTATTATAGCATTGTAAAGCTAACTCTTTCTCCCTGATCCCTTATCTATTGGTTAGCTGCATTGATTATTGCGGCGAATAAATCCGGCTTTAGAGATGCTCCTCCTATAAGTCCACCGTCAATGTCCGGCTGCGATAACAGCTGCGCCGCATTCTTGTCATTCATTGAGCCACCATATTGAATGGTTACCGCCTGCGCTGTTTGTTCTCCATATAATGAAGAAAGTACACATCGGATTGTTTTGCAGACACTTTGTGCATCTTCAGGTGTTGCGGTCATGCCTGTACCTATCGCCCAAATGGGTTCATACGCGATTATAACTTTACTTACATCAGCTTTATCTATGCCATAAAGAGCTGCTTTAACCTGAACCGAAACGAAATCGTTTGTAACACCCATCTCACGCTGATTCAGGCTCTCACCAACACATACTATAGGTATTAATTTTGCCGACAGTGCGGCAATTGTCTTTGCATTTACCGAAGCATCTGTCTCACCGTAATATTCACGCCTCTCACTATGTCCGATTATTACATACTTAACACCAATGTCTGTGAGTTGAGCTGTTGACACCTCTCCGGTATATGCACCGGAAGCATATCTGCTCATGTTCTGCGCACCCACACCAACCACGGTATTTTTAAAAGCGTCAATGGCTGCCGGCAGAATAACGAATGGAGCACAAATCACTGCTTTGCACCAGTCATTTGAGCCTGTTATAAGTGGAAGCAGGTTGTCAGAAAACTCTTTAACCTCTGAGGCAAGCATGTTCATTTTCCAATTTCCGGCAATTACTGTTTGTCTTAGTTGTCTGTTCATAAATATCCTTTCACTATGCGTCCAATAGACATGCAATACCAGGAAGAACTTTGCCTTCCATGAACTCAAGAGATGCCCCGCCGCCTGTTGAAATGTGAGTTATTTTATCCTCCAAGCCAAACACACGAACTGCGGCTGCAGAATCGCCGCCGCCAATTATCGAAATCGCATTTGAATTTGCTACGGCAGTTGCTACAGAGCGTGTACCTTCTGCATATTTTGAAAACTCAAAAACACCCATCGGACCGTTCCATACAATTGTTCCGGCACCCTTAATCTCATCTGTAAATTCTTTTATTGCCTTTGGTCCGATGTCCAGAGCCATTTTTCCATCTGGAATTGCATTGCTATCTACGGTCACAGGCTCACCCTCATTTGAAAACCCTGGAGCCGCAACTGAATCTGCGGGTAGCAGCAGCTTGACACCCTTTGCCTTGGCTTCATCAAGCATTTTTAATACATTTTCAAACTCTGAATCTTCGCATAGTGAATTTCCAATGCTTCCGCCTTGAGCTTTAAAGAAAGTGTATGCCATTCCACCGCCTATTATGATTGAGTCAGCAATTTTCATAAGGTTATTGATAACTCCTAATTTGTCTGAAACTTTCGCTCCTCCTAAAATAGCAACAAGTGGTCTCTTTGGCTGTGAAATTGCACCACCGATGTTGTCAAGTTCCTTCTTGAGCAAAAATCCAGATACTGCGGGCAGATAGTGTGAAACACCCTCCGTTGAAGCATGAGCACGGTGAACACTTCCAAATGCATCTGATACAAATAAATCAGCCATATCCGCCAGTTTTTTTGCAAACTCAGGGTCATTTTTCTCTTCCTCCTTATGGAAGCGAGTGTTTTCAATGAGCATAATTTCTCCGGGTTTAAGTTCCTTTGCAAGCGCAATTGCATCAGGTCCAATAACATCTTTTGCCATTTTCACAGGCTTTCCAAGATGCTTAGAAAGTGCCTCGGCTACCGGACTAAGTGAAAATTCCGGTTTAAACTCTCCCTTTGGGCGACCAAAATGTGAGCAAGCGATAACTGCCGCACCTTGCTCAAGCAAATAATTAATTGTAGGAAGCGCAGCAATAATGCGCCCCTCATCTGTGATTACTCCTGTGTTCTTATCCAGCGGAACATTGAAGTCACAGCGAAGTAAAACTTTTTTTCCCTTAACATCAACATCTGTTACCGATTTTTTGTTATAACCGATTGCATTTTCAGTACTCATAAGCTCCTCCAGTAAAGCATTATTATGATATTCTCACGGCTATTTATTCTATTACAAAAGCTGCAGATTATCAATATAATTTTTATTTATAGCCTAATAAGTTTATTAATTTCTAACTTTACAACAACTTAAAAACATTTCGGTTGGAGTTTTTGGTATATTAATGATAGCCAAAGGTCTTTAAAACGAAAGTGAACTATTGGCTCTCCCCATCGCTATCGCCTAGAAATATTAAAAACACCGCTGTTTTATGCGATAAAAAAGGAGTAATCCGATATTCTGGATTACCCCTTTAAAATTTTAAAATGGCGGCGCTACGCTATCATCATCCAAATCAGGAGCTTGCTGCGCTGGCGGTGGCTCTGGCACTTGCTCTGCCGGAGGTTGTTCAGGCGCAACTTCTTCAGGCGGCACATATTCTGGTGGCGGCTGCTCAGTTGGCGGTTGTCCTTCTCCCGGAGGTGCTTCCGTCGGTGGCTGCTCTGATGGCGGCGGCTGCTCACCCGGAGGCGGTTCTTCCACAGGAAGGCTATCAGTCGGTTCTTCATCCACAGGTTCCGGACCGAAGTAAATCAGTCTATTTTGAACATTGTAACGGCTTATGCCAATAGACCATCTGTCAACACGGTTTCCATCGCCGTCAAGCTTATTCATAAACACCTCTACAGAAACACCATTTGAACCGTCAAGCTCAACTCTAGTCTGCCCGGGTCTCATTGTTGGATCTGCACGTCTTATAACTTCAAAAGGCGTTCTGCTTACTACAACAAAGTCTGTCGTAAATGTATATTCGTCCACCCTTGTGCCTATAATTCTAGCAGTGAGTTCTCTGCCTTCAACAATTGTTTCGATTAAAATCGGATAGTCTCTATCATTTGCAAACCTAAAATCTATTTGTCCCCAATAAACAGTCGCATCATGACCAAGCGGAAGATATCCAACAGTCAGACCGTGGTTACGTCTTTCAACAACTTGCAGATTAGCTCTCAACACAGCATAATAAATTGTTGATGATGTCTGGCAAATACCTCCTCCTATCATATCTACAAGCCGTCCACCTGCAAATCCGCCTGCCGGTTGGAATCCCCTTGCAGCAGTTCTCCGCCCAACAACCTCGTTAAAGGAGAACACATCACCTGGGTTTAGCTTGGTTCCATTTATGTATTGAGCGGTAAGTGTTATGTTGGTCAAGCGCCCGGCTGAGCCCGCGATATTTGTTGTACGTTCTGATATTACATCTCTAAACAGCAGACTGTCGATTTCTTCGGTTGTAACCTCAGGTTCGGTTACAATCAGCGGAATAACAATTATGTCCCCACGCTGAGCTGCACTTAACTTGCTTATCGCAGCTTCCATATCAAAGGTGAGTCCCGGCGAACTTTGAGTCGCGCTGAATGTTTCTGGGTCATACACTGCTGAAACCGGATCTATGTTAATAGAGTCAAATAAGAGCTGAATGTCTACTTCGTAAGTATCTACCAACTCGGAAACATACTCAACGGTCAGGTGGGCCTGTTCATCCAAAGCTCTAAACAGCGCTTCAATCGTCATGCTCAAGACAACTTCTTC
>Ga0209755_10007606_pt1 | contig 11718 bp, 12 predicted proteins | sample TergutCo191P1_FD_187301 | JGI IMG/M metagenome (GOLD analysis project Ga0209755, IMG submission 187301) | Cornitermes sp. P1 segment gut microbial communities from Petit-Saut dam, French Guiana - Co191P1 (SPAdes) (version 2) | ecosystem: Host-associated > Arthropoda: Insects > Digestive system...
ACACACTACACACCTCTTTGTTGGCCTGGCCTTTTTTTCTGTTGGTGGTATTCTTTCTGGAAAATGTCTTTTAAGAAGTCGGGGCACATTTTTGTCTGTGGAATGATGGCCTTGAAATTTCCTGACACTTTCACTTCCATGTTCAATAAGTAGTGCCTGTACCAGTTCTACTCTGAATTTAAAATGGTCTATTTTGGTCTGTCCTTAATTTGCGCCGCATATTACCATACAATTTAGAACTGTAGTATTGAGTTATCTCCTAAACAGTTTTATGTACCATTTAGTCATTTTTTTCTTTCCAAAAGATATGGTTGAAGGAGTTGGTCTTTTAGATCAACCCCACCCATTTTTTCATTGTAATCTATAACTGATACAGGCTTTTGCTTTTCCTGTCTACATTTTGTTCGCTTCATTATTGTTTCCTGTTCATGGTAAGTCAAAATCATTGTCACTTCTTTTTTGTCTTTCCACTTAAGAACGGACACCAGTCCTTAATGTTGAGCTACCACTTCTCCTTTCTTTAGCTTCTTCTTTTTTACTCTTTGTGAAACGTCTTTCCTACTAAGATGCAGGGTTCCCACACAGTCAGTTTTCAAGATCTTTAGCCTTTGAGCCATAGCTGGCGAGTTATAAAAATCGTCCCTCCACAATGTGCGGCCCTTTTCCAGCAATGGCTCCACAAGTGACAACACAATTGCTGCTGTTTCGTTTGTGTCACCTGAAATGAATGCTGTCTGGAACACAGTGTCTTTGCTAGTATAAATTATAAAGGACAACAAGTACCCCGAACTGGACTCACATAGTTCATGTGACCTGATTCCAAATTTGGAAGGCTTTAGGGGAATATACTCTTTGTCTGAAAGAAAGTCTTCCTCTCCATAGTGTTAGTGACTCATCTATTGCAGTGTTCTGCCCAGGTAAGTACAAACTCTGAAACTTTGTGTTGAGATGGGACAGGACTGGATAGATTTTGAAAAGTTTAGATGGTCCCTGGTGTGTTCCTACATGATCATTGTTGTTGAAATGCATAAAATTGCAGATTGATTCAAACCGATCCATAGAATTAATTGAACCAAAGATTGGAGTCGCCAAATTATAATTTTTTGAAAAATATGAATGCTTCTGTATTATTCCCATCAGTATGAAAAGTGCTAACACAACATACATTTCGTCTTTAGTGACAGGCTTCCAGTCCTGCATTCTGAAACGAAATGGAATGAAACTTCTGGCTTGTATTTTTTGTGTTGCATAAGTGTTTCTTTCGCGCACTATTAGTTCCACCATTTGGTCATCAAAAAAGATTTTGAACACTTTAGCACAATGAGTTTCATTTTGGGCTTCTTTTTGAGGCCCATAGTTATCAACAAACTGTTCCCTTTGCCCTACATAGTTTGTCATGTCCTCCCACGTAAATGTTGCAGTCGAAGCAGTAGGCGCACTGGATGCAGTAGCACATTGCGCATCGTCACTTTCACTGTCACTACATTCCGAACCAATTACCTCAACTACAGTCAAATCATCAGTCCCACTTGAGTCGTCATCGTCACTACAACTACTCTGATCAGAAGCTGTAAGTTCCTCTAGCAAACTTTGTTCCATCTCATCCTCCAACAAACACTTCCTACTGGACACCATCATTGCAGCAGACTGCAGCTTCAAACGAAATGCAGACGCGAAAACAGTGGTCAAGAAACAAACAGGCCTTTGATATATGAGGGTGATGTCATACACCATTTCAAAGCTACATAACTAAGGTACGTGATGATAGCGATAACATTTCGCTCCCCTTTTCATTTCACTGTTAGAGAGACGAATAAAACCGTCTGTAAAATTAGGGACTGCAAAAAGAAAGCCCAAAATTCGAGAGCAGAGAAAAAAATGAAGAAATAATTTCTATCAACTTTCTCCCACACTATAAGAGAGCCAGTTCCTTCACGAACAAGCGCGAAACAGCCTGATTACATTTGCTCCCTAAGTTGTCAAGATATAGACAAATGAGTGAGAGCATGCAGCATGACAAGCAGTGCTCGTCACTCCACGACAGGTGATGTTTACTCTATGACGAGCAGTGCTCGTCACTCCACGCTGAAGGGTTAATTATGACCCTGTTATGATGTAGTTTGCAATTTTAACTGGAAACCATGTATACTGCAGGCAGTGCCCTTTCCCATCCTGCAGTGTATAAATCAATGGCAACCTACCACAATGTTGTTGGAAGCATGACAAGCTGCAGTCAAACTTTGGGTGTCAATAGGTCACCAAGCTGTCACTATATCCAGAACATTTCTTGACATATCCAGTAGCTACTGGGGTTCTTTTATCTGGTAGGGTCTACAACACTTGAAATTCTTTATCTCCATGCCCCCTGTATCTTTACATGGCATGGTGCATAACTTTTGTCCTACAGGGGTAGGTATTTAAATTTTAGCACATGCTTTATGAAAAACATTTTGTTTGAATGAAAAAAGATAAAATTATTAAATAAGTGGCATTTTGTGGAAAATAAACAGATTATGTGCATGCCTTAAAAATGCAATGAATTTCTTTGTTTCCTCTGTGGTTATGTGTGTGTGTGTAATGAATTTTTAGGCATGTTTTCACACATGTGAATGGAGGTCTTTTAAAGATTCATACAGTTGCGATGCACTGAACATTTCTGCAGAGATGTGAGGTTATAGCCAAAACCTGAGTGCTCCCATAGGAAGCAACATGATATATATTTGTGTGTTGCACTAGTGACATGACACTGTGTGTAGTGTGTATTGTGATTTCATATCAAGTATTCCTGTATAGCTGTTATGTATAGCAGTAATCACTGACAGTACTTTCTTTCATTAAACATGGTTATCAATTATTTTAACCATTACATTCTTGAATCTGCATTATTCTGGAATGAGACATTTGTAGTCCAATAGAAGTTTACAAATTCTTCAGAGGTATCTGTTGCCTTCCTGATCATTTGTCTTCCCAGTATCATATCCCAGAGGAAAGCAAACTTTATAGCCACCAGTGTGAGAACCTCAAATCTCGCATTATATTACCAAAAAAAATGACCTTCCCATAAGCCATGTGGCTTTTTTTCTTCTTCTTCTTCTTTTTCTTTCATTCTTTCTTTCTTTCTTTCTTCAGAGTACACAGTACAGGCATGAAGGTAACACAAGTCTGAAATGAAACACACATTAACCACTTAAAGCGCAAGTCATTATATTGCCTCTTGCTGTAACATTAAAAACAGCATTTTCCACACAAAGTATATGTGTTTTATATGTCGCTTACAATAAGCAGTGATAATTACCCTAAGCATTATATACTTGGTCTTTGTAATGGAGATTGTGAGTGTTGACTATGAGGCAGGAACTGAATATTTAAATGATATTTAATCAATTGGGAATGTTGTTCGGGTGATAAATCGAGAAGAATGAGATGGGCAGGGCATGTAGCACATATGGGGGGGAGGAGGGGAATATACAGGGTTATGGTGGGTAAACCTGAGGGAAACAGACCACTTGGAAGACCCAGGGATAGATGGTAGAATAATATTAAGATGGATCTTCAGAAAGTGGGAATGCTCCTGACTTATTTCTTGTTAACAACTCTTATTAGAAGGACAAGTGGATCAAACCTATGAACCTTCACAGCAATGCTGTTTCAGATATCAGGGGATCACTGGACATAGATATATTTTGGCATTGTTTGTGAATGCAGTGAACGTGTTGCATGCAACAGCTCAGCTCTGCTTACCCTCATTCACTAAGCCACTATGGTACTGTCATCATTTAGAAGTCCATTATAATGGCAAGAAATCAATCAACGCGGCAGTTTGAAAGTCTAAACATAATATCAAGGATTCAGGAAGTAAGAACAGATGTACAATTATGGAAAATTAAAAACTTTGTATGGGATATTATGGCTCAAGAAATTTAGATGTAAAAATCATGTAAACTGTGCAGTCAGCAATCATAAAGTCAAAGTGGCACTAAATTCTGCAAGGCAGTCATATAGTACTTGGCTGTACCTCAGCTAATTAAGAAGTTCTTGTCCTTTTTGAACCCAAAGAATTATCACCATCTATACACCTCTGAAAGCATATTATACTGAGTTTACAGACATTGTCCTTCGACTGATGGAGGTCATCCTGTCATGCTTCTAATATGCAATCAATAAACAGTCAAATACTATCTAACATAACTGTGTATTTGTGGGTAAGCTACTTGTTTTGATGCTCTTGGACCATCATCAGACTGTGTGTGTGTGTGTGTGTATGTATGTATGTGTGTGTGTATATATATATATATATATATTTATACACACACATATATACAAACTTAAAATGAAGGTAGAAGCATAAGATACATAGCTGCTGTCATGTGTATAATGCTATTAACTAAAATTGAAGGTAAAATTGTAATATATGTATATACTGTCATCACAGTATATACATGTATTATGCTTTTACCTTCAAGTTCTTGTATATAAAAGCCTGTGGATTGTCCAAGCACTGAAGCATGTAGCTTACATAAAAATATATAGTTGTGTTAGATGGTATATGACTCTTTTTGGGACTTGTCCTTTGCCTGGTATTCCATACAGAAATCATAATATTTCAAGAATTGGATACTTCCATCTGAGTTGGAAAGGTGGGTGGGAGGGTATTTTTCACTTTGCTGTAAATTTCCTGTTATTCCCTACTGACAAAATATGATACCAGTAAATTATAGTTCTACTTGGCTGATTTACATACACAGTGATCAGATTTATCGCTTTAGACTGAAGAGTCTCTTCTTGGTTTGCAAAGACCATGCAGATGGCAACAGCCAGCTCCTCTGGAACATCAGCAGCTACTTACCAATCAACATGGTATCCTACCCCATGAGGCTTGAATGTTATGTTTTGTTTGGAATATTAGATAGTGGATGTAGTCCAGGAACTTTAAGAATAGCTTATCACAAGTCAACAAACCAGCCATGTTTCTTTTCCTTACCTTATTTATATCTTCATGCCTAGTTTTTGTGATCCATTTTAATATTTCCCTTCCATCTATACCTACAAAAGTGTTTGTATTATATAATGATTAGCTCCAAAATCATGCTTTATTAATGAAATTATTGTTCTAAATATTGCCCATTTAAAATAATTTCCATCAGAATATACACACCACTCTATACAAGCCTTCCAGGCCTCAAACCATCCCCTGAAGTCATTTTGTGGGTGTGCTCTAAGTAATTCTGCTGTTTTCTTATAGATATCTTTACTTGATTGGAAATGGGTTCCTTTTGGTGATTTTTCCAATTTTTGGAAAAGAAAAAGTTCCATGGGACAAGATCTTGTGACTGTGGGCTGTGTTCAAGTGTTGGTATTTGTTTTTCAGCTAAAACTGGTGGACCAAAATCACTTTCTGCATCAGTGCATTGTGTGGGTTCAACAGCCAACCATATTCCCCCAATCTCACCTTTATTTTTCTAATCATCTCTTGTAATTTTGCTCAAACCTAAATGTAGAACTGTTGGTTCAGCATCCAATATGATGAAACACAACCACAGTAATTACTCCAACATCAAAGACAACCAGCATAATATTTTGAATTCTTTGAAACTTGGTCTTGGAGATGCAGGAGTTTCCCATTGCGTGGATTGCTGCTTTGTTTCTTGGTCACACTGAAGAAGCCCAGTTTCATTTTCAGTAACCATATATAAGCCATATACAAGTACAGTAATTTGTGCAGTACCATATATCCTCACAGAGATAATTGTATCACTCTACTGTGGATTGACGATGGAAAAAATAGCACATAAACCTGTAGCAATTCTTAAAAAACCTCTGATAGCATGAAATGTTATACTTGTATATGACTTATATCATGGGATTTCTTTCACTATATGTAATCAAACTGATAGTTCTACATTTTCTTCCACATAGTATGTTATTGTAGAATTGTTGTGAGCCAGAGAATGATGTATCCTAGGTTAAAGTATGTTCCGCTTTCAAACACATAAACTCTGTTGTCTAAGTGTAGTTGTGTTTTGGCTGATACAAATTTTGTATATTGTAGGATGTCACATAAAAACTTCTGTTCACTTTCAGAATCGTGCTGGTTCTGTCTTTCAAGTGCTGCAGTTGAGAAACATCTTGTCATTAGCATTGGAAGTGAGGTAAATAGCTTCATAGTTAAGTGCAGCTGCTGACTTTTGATTATATTTTGCCATGTAGAGCAAGATCCTTCTGCCATTTTGTGTGGCCTCACAGAGAATTGTGTTGTAAATGGCAATATGCTTGTGTTTCCATTCAGTCGTACCTGGCATTAGCAAAAGGTGGAATGGTACCTGACCATGTGCTCATCCTACCAGTGGGTCATCACCAGTCACTGTCCACCTTACCAGATGCAGTTGAAGAAGAAATAGAAAAGTATCCTTAGCAGACTGTGCCTTGTGCATGTATTGACACCACACATACCCTTGCAGTTACATTTCAATAAGAGCAAGTCCCTGCTGTTGCACTGCTATCTTATTTTAGCTGCTCTTTGGTGTATATTGATACATAAATTACATTCCTTAGTAGGAGAAAGACCACAGAAGAGCAGAAGGTTGTTGTCTGTAGATGAAAAGATGAAATACCATATTTACTTGAATGCAAGATGGGTTTTTTCCTTAAATTTGGCATTTAAATGTGTGAGGTTGTCTTAAATTCATGTATGATTCACTGAGCTGGATCACTCTTAACTGGATCATGCTGAAACAAACCAAGGCTGGCATTGCATGTGAGACCTGCACTGTGGAATACTATGCAGTACGGAGTGGTAATTCATTATTGACATTTTGAGACATGCTATCAGCCCCATCTTCAAAGGTCAAGAAATACGGAAGAGAGAACAAAGCACAAGTGAACTTAACTGACAGTTTTTTTTAGGGGGGGTGGGGAGGACTTTGTTAACAATCAAATCCCTTAAAGAAACATGAAGCCACCCATTCCAGGTTGGACCCTGGGAACAGGCTTCCCTGAGCTGTAACGGTTTTTATTTAAAACTCTTATAACTTTCTTTGTAACGGTTTGCATTGGCAAGTCAATGTCCATTCTACTTGCTCTGCGAATTCTTGCCTTCAGCCCACCACTAAGCAATCATTGCTGGTAGGCAGCACAAAGAGAGGGGTTGTGGGGATTGTGTGACAGAATGAATGTCGGCTGGCCAACAAAGTACCTTTATTTGATATTGATATATTTGTTGACTGCAATTGGGTTCACACCTGGTGGCAGTAGTACATTACACATTTACACATAAAACAATACACAGAACAACACAATGAAACAGAATACACGGAATAGATCATACATAACAATAAGAATACATAAACATTACAATAAGAGTACATAAACATAACAGTAAAAATACATAATTTACAAAATTAAACAGAAGCATACAAAACATACCACCAAATATACAATGATAAAAAATGGAACCAAAAGAATATGAAAAAGTGTGATAAACGAAAAAGCCATATAAGAAGCAAACTTCATATGATCTATAGATCTTCTAAGAATGTTAGACATGCTGTTACTAAGACTTTCACTACACTTCACCAGACTACACTTCACTTCACTAGACTTGTTGATACTTCACTTCCTCTCGTTTAAATGTCACCCAATTACGCTTCACTACCCTCTCATTTGGCTTAAACCTATTTAAATTTCCTTCCACTCCATTTCACCTCGCATTACCACACATCACCTTACTTCACTTCACTAAACTTTTAGATGATTTTCTTCACAATTCTGTTCCTTTCATTTCACTGTGTTTATAATTGCTTTCCTAACTCTGTTTCTAAAAATCGTAGGTTTACAAGGGAAAGTCCCAAACACTTCTACAGGTAGTTCTTTCCAGTTTTTAATTGTCCTGTTTACAAAGGAATACTTCCCAATATCCGTTCTGTGCTTCCTGTCCCTAATTTTCCAAACATGATTAACCCTACTCAAATAGTAAGGCCTTCGCAACCTGTCGCATATAGCTTTCCAAGCCCATTCCCCATAGTACGCTTTAAAACGTGTGCATAAGCGTGCTATCATCCTACTCTGAGCCAAGGTTTCCCAGTTAGAATCATTCATATGGTTTGCAAATTGAGCAGCTTTCTTCTGTACTAGGTCTAACGCATTTATCTGTCCTTCTCGGCGTGGATCGCAGCATGCAGACCCATATTCAAGAACAAAATGTATCAGTGACATGTAAGCTACACTTTTTGTATTCCTATTTCCTTTTTTGAGAACACGCATTACAAAGTGAAATGCCTTCCAAGTTATTTACGCTGTGTAGTTTAATTGGTCCACCCACTTTAAATCGCTTCATAAGATTATTCCCAAGTATCTACAATTGTTCACTTCCGGAATTATTGTCATCAAGGGAGTAACCCAGTGGATTTTTAACCCGAGCTCTTGTAAATCTTATTGCCTTACTTTTACGGGGATTTATTTTCATTGGATTTTCTACCGCCCATTCCCCCAAGGTGTCCAGATCCTTCTGCAGCTTTTCTGTGTCATCTGCACAATCACCCTTTTACCTTGTTTGTCCCAATGTGCTCAGTCTGTTAGGTGAATCTCTTTCGGGAGAGGGGTGTGGTTCACCAAATCACATGTAGTTTTAGTTATTTTCTTTTTACTTGTTTTATTTATTCATTTTATTCTTGATATAAAAAAGCGTGCTGTATCCAGTTAAATAACTAAATGATTTTTTAATGAAATAACACAGTCACTTGTCCTCCGTCACTTACATTGCTCTGTACGTGACTGCTTTCCTCACTGGACTGCTAGTGTCCATTATCTGCTGCTAGCATTTCTTTGTTTATATCTCTCCCTGTACAACCCCGCCTACCTATCACCAGTGGTTCTTGATCATACATGGACAGATTAAACTTATAACGCATGGCCATGAACCGTCTGTAACTGAAGCAAGCAAACCTAAGAAACAGATATATAAAAAATGTTTGGTTACAGTTGTTTTTATTATGATTTTCCTATAAATTACATGGTCGTCAGTGAAGAGTCCAATACACGAGTCGATGTTCCTCCAAATATCATTTACATACACTAGAAACATTAGTGGTCCCAAAACGTCCCCTTGCGGCACCCCTGAGGTTACTTTGACTTCCTTGGATAGTTGCCCTCCTACTCTTACCCTTTGTGTATGACCTACAGGGAATTCCCTTACCCAAACGACTACCCTCGAATCCACGCCCAAGGCCGCCAGTTTCATAAGCAGCCAATCATGAGAAACTAAATCGAAAGCCTTGGAAAAGCCTATTTAATCGCAGCTATACCAACGCCCTCATCCAGAGTCTGCTGTGTCCTGGCACACTGTGATGACTTGACTTTCACATGAGTATCCCGGTCTAAACCCATGCTGTCCCTTGTATAACCAATCATTCTTATCTCAGACTTGACTCAAATATCCTAATACGTGTTCCAGTTGCTTGCAGACCACAGAGGTTAAGCTTATGGGTCTGTAGTTTGTGACTGCCGATGAATCACCCTCTTTGTAAATAGGAACCACTGTGCCTTTTTTTCCAGTCACTTGGGATGATAGCATTGTTTAATGATGTTTCCAGTTGTCTAGCTAGGTAAGGAGTCATGGCTTCCCCACCCAATTTCAGAATTCCACCAGGAACTCCATCCGGCCCTACTAATTTGTTTCTCCCAGTTTTTGCTAATCTTTATCTCATACCTTTAGTGTTAATAATAAAGGTTTCACTCGAATTTGCTAATTGTATTTTTGGGATGTTATGATTGCAGCAAAAGACAGATGCATAACAGGAGTTTAAGATGTTAGCTTTTTCAGTAGATTTCATAATGATCGTTCAGTTGTGGTCTTTGATTGCAGGAATAATTTCCCTGTTTCCTTTCTGTGCTTTTTTTTTTATCAGCAGTTCTTTAGATACTCTTTTCAGTTCCACTTGATATCGTTGTCCTAATTTTCAGTTGTTGTATACTCTTCTAACCTTTTCCTTCAGCTGTTTCAATTCCTTGTAGTATTCAGGATCAGGATTTTTTTCTCAGAATTTTTTGTGAGACAAAACAATCAATACTTTCAAAGACTATTTTCTTAAAACATTTCCAAATTTCCTCCATGCAACTACCATTACTTGCCCATGCTGCAAATTTACCCCTGAGGAAACTTTGCAGACCTGTGACATTTGTTTTGTGGTACATAGGAACTAATGTTTCCACTTGATGCTCACGGCAATTTTCTCCTCATTCTACTTCCAGTAGTACCCCTAAGTGAGCACTAAACCTCTGAACATTACTGCAAGAAGTAAACACACTTTCGGGCCAGACAAGGTAAACGTCAAGCAAAGCACCCCCTTGGTTCGGGCTATTTACTACCTGAGTGTAACTGTTTTCCCATACCATTGTATTTAAAAATACCTGGGTCCCCCTAGATTTTTCTGCGTGACCATTCCAATCTGCATAGAGTAAGCTGAGATCACCTCCAATGATGCTATGCTTTGTAGTTCTTCCCATAAATCTGGTCTGGTCTGCCAATTTTTCTAACAACCACATGTCCTTGTTTGGAGCTCTGTAGATGCCCACAATTTCCCATGTATTTTTTGGGTCCCTACCTTTTACTTCTACAGCTGTCATCTCATATACCTCATCAACCTATAGCTCAGCGCAAGTAATGTAATTTTTTACACACATAAACACTCCACCACTTCAAGTGTGCCTGTCTCTTCTGAAAGTTGTGTAATCAGCCCTAAAAACTTCCGCATTGCTAATTTCCTCATTAAGCCGTGACTCCATGCCTGTTACAACATCAGGGTTATATGTGTCAAGTTCCAGAAATCTAAAGGCTTATTGTAAATACTCCTACAATTTACCTGCAGCAAAACCAACGGTTTACCCTCAATCATGGGCCCCACTGTCGCTGCTGAACATTCCTCTGTTTCATTTTCAGTCTCCCTCCTCGCCAGATCTGTCGTCACTGTATCACTCTCAGCCGTCTTCCAGGCTGACATCAAATGTTCTTGGATTGTCGTCATCCCCATCTCCCCAGATGTCCCCCTCACTATAAATCCCTACTGTCAGGCATTGTCACTCACTCTTCTCTGTCTTCCACCACTGATACCACAGACTGGAGTAAAGTTGACCTAGGTGTCTCACTCCTCTTCGGTTAATGTGAAGGCCATCTCTACCAAAGTCCCAGTCATCCAACTATTTGGGTCTACAAAAGTAACCCCTAGTATCTGAGCTACCCACTCATATCTGCTGTTTTTGGCTCCAATATGCTGCCATGACACATCTCACCTCTGCAGCATGCCACTCAGAACTGCTCTGGATGTTGAAAACTTAGTTTTTCCTGTATTTACAAGATTGTAGACATCGCCCATGACATAACAAGATTTTCAGTTTGTCTTAAATTGTTTGTATGTACCAGCATGGATAATGAGGATGTGTGGGCTCCCTAGGTCTCTGTTTTCAATAACTCTATGCAGTTGTTCTGTTCTAATGCCCAGAAAGCACTCAACTTTCATATCTGAACATTCAGTTCCAACATTCCATATAATCGAGTCACCCAACACTAAGCACTTCCCGACTCTATGATCACCCAGCAACGTATCCCGCCTGCCAATTTCCCTTCCAGCTGTCGCCAGTTGTAACTGTTCTTCCAGTACCTTGTTCTTCCTTGTTAGATTGTCAGTTTTAAGTAAAGCATTTTGCACTTTCTCTTCTAGCAGCCTG
>Ga0209755_10007607_pt1 | contig 11716 bp, 7 predicted proteins | sample TergutCo191P1_FD_187301 | JGI IMG/M metagenome (GOLD analysis project Ga0209755, IMG submission 187301) | Cornitermes sp. P1 segment gut microbial communities from Petit-Saut dam, French Guiana - Co191P1 (SPAdes) (version 2) | ecosystem: Host-associated > Arthropoda: Insects > Digestive system >...
ATGAACCGGCTAACTGTAAAGCTGCGACAATTCCTGGGATCCCAAATAAAGTTTATAAGTATTAATTATAAACAGTTGAGTGTTATGGGTTGCGTAGCGTGCAGGAGATTTATACGGAACGTTTGTACCATCATATCTGGGAACCACTTCCTTAATCTGTCATCGGCGATTGAAATATATATTTCGGCAGCAATTCATAACTTGGGTTTGTCAGTTTTTGTAGTAATTGATGGAGCGAACTTCACAAGCTGTGAAATTGATGGAAGCCCTTCCGATGTATTGACGAAATCAATTCTATGACAGGAAAGACTGAAGGTTAAAAAGATACAAAGTTGTTAATTATATTCTTGCCGAAATATTGATAACATAAAATCTTCGCTGTTCAGAGCTGTTAATTAGTGCTTAGTACTGATATTTCTTGACAAAATGTTGGTTACGTCTTCAGAGGTCAAGAGTTATTTGTTATGCAGTGAATTATGCATATTTTCTACAACCCACCATTTTTCTTTAAAAGATCCATTGTTGACAATCCAACCAATATAAGCCTATCACTTCCCTGATAATAAATTGTTTATAAGAATCTGTATTATTTGCTTATGATACTAATATCTTGATTATAGGCAGGATTTGGTAGATTTCTGCAAAGATTCAAATTTAGTTGGCTTTCATGCGGTTCTTTAACGCTGCTAATAATTTAGTTATAAATTTGTATAAAATGTATATAATGAAATTCATTACACAGAATCCACCACATTCTCTTTTGTATTTTGATAGTAAGGAAGGTTACAGAACAAGAAATAATGAAGAAAGAATTCTTGGTTTACAATGTTCTAACAATATAAATTGAAAGAACCACTTTGAGCGAACGATTTATAAGTCTAATGGACCATATTATGCCGTTAGTTCTACGATCCATGTAAGTAACAACAACCTCGAAACAATTTTCTATGTATATTTCCGTTCTGTTATAAAATGACGCGACAGATGGCTCCAAAATCACGCTTCCTGCCGTTTTCCTTCTCCCATTGTGCCTATTACACTTTCCTCCTTGCTATCTCATCACATTATATTTATTATGTAATTTCAGAGAAAATATTTTCAATGCATCGGAGACGTCATGTGTACTCGTTTTGGTTTCGAGAATAAATTTGTTGTTTCTCATAAGATATGTGGCCATGGTGAACTTAAAATTTCAGCAATTATATTTTGTATTTGCTGCTGGTTGTTTCATGCGGAAATAATTTTCTGGTGTAAATGTATTATTGTTCTTTTATTCAGTTTATTGTGTAAAAGCACGGATCTCTTCGCCGTAAAAAAATATTTAATACAAATTCACTCGTCAAACTAATACGTACAAATTTTTCACGGCAGAAAACTAATTTCCCTTTGTTAAGGACGCGGGTAATAATTACCTATGTGTAGCTAAATCTTGTGTAATTATGTGCAGGTTCTATCAGTCCGCACGTAATGCCAGCACATGGCACAAGTTTTCAGCGCATCAGACTGAGATCCGGTACAGCACTTTGTGGAAACAAATTGTATGGACTGGCTCGTTTTGTGAAGTTGTATAAGGCTTAGACTTCACGATTTGTGTGATTGTTAGTTCTATCACAGTGGCAATACTTCGTTCAGTGTCTGTCTTTTTCAGTCTACGTGGCCTTCAGAAGACAGTGTCTGTTGCTAGTAGCATTGATACAGCTTATGTAGCAAATCACCACCTTATGTGGGTGGTAATAAAACACAGAGAGCACATGAACACTTCTTACGTAAATATAACACAAATCTAATATATATTTTTATATGTTAATGAATATTGTAAATCTCCTTTTGAAAACATACTGTTTTATATTTGTACAGTGGATGTTTGTCTTGTAATATATCATTTAAAAAACACGTCTTTGTAAATTCCCACTAAAGCTGACCGAGGCATGTAGTAGGAATACAAGATTATAGTGTAATTAAAATTGGATATTTTTGTATAGACATGTTGGTTTTCTTTTCATAGTGAGGGCAGTTCTCAATTACATAGCGGTGGAAGCCTGAAACCTGTGCAGAAGCTTCTGATTACAGCAACTGAAATCAGTAACGACTGTGTAGAGAGTTGTGTTTACATTTGTACATTAAATCGCAATCCGACTGCTTTATTGTAACAAAATGAAAGGCAAAGGGAGGAACGAAACAAGGCAAAATCGGCACAGTGTTGTGGGAATGAAGACAAGTGTCCTACACAAAGGGGAGATACTTAAATGTTGACTGGTTATGACATACAGCTTGTATGGAGCAGTACAGAAACAAACCATATGGCGTCGGATTTTAAGAAATGTCCTGCTGATACCTATAGACATGTTTCCTGTAGCGAAGTTTATAACGGCGATTTGTTCTACGAAATGCTGCAGACTTGGGTAGTGGATTATCGAACAGGTAGTGTCACAGGGAATTAAGCTGGATCTTCCCACCTGTATTGCAACAATCCACGCAAACGGCCACTTCCCCTTGTCTGCCTCTTCTCACTTATCTTGTCGTATTCTTCTATTTTGTGTGACAGTATCAAGAATATCGCACCTGTCAGCCTAATCTCGCACTGATATTGAAAGGCCTTTGTGCCAGTAATGACTCACAGCACATGATGTTTCCCGATGATAAGAAAATTTAATTTAATTCTAAATAAATAAAAAGGACTGTGTGGGATTTACAAATAAAAGAATGTAGTTGTATGTTATTATTCTTATTTGTCAATCGATTAATGCATGTCTCGTGTTCGAGGGTTAAAAATCGCTGAAGAATGGCAGAAGTGGCGCAATTTATTGTGGGTTTCGCAGCCCACAAAAAATGAAAACTGTTGTTTGCCCGTAAAGTAATTCATTCAGTCAAAACACAACATATATCAGTAATCAACACCTTAAACCTGTCGACATATTTCGTTTCGCGGAACTATCTTCAGGAAAATTCTTAAAAAATATTACATTCATCCAGTGGGCACTTTAAGGGATCACTTGCTGTGTTTTATGGGACAGCGGTAGCACAGTGATTAATGGGCAGTACCACAATTTGGGCGGTCGCTTCTTCGATTCCAGATGGTGTAAATGGAATTTTTAATTGACATAATCTTTCCGAGCGCACCATGATTCTGGGATCGACTAAACCTCTACCAGAAATGAGAACATGGAAAATTTCCTGGGTTATAATGTGGTTGGTGAGTAAGACTGAAAACCTTACCATCATTTTGGGCCATTGTCACACAATCTGGTACCTTTAACTTTCTGAACACCTTCTGGGGACCTCGGCACTGTAATGGGACTAATTTACGTTATACATTGTTTTAAGAATTTCCTTGAACATGGTTGAGTAAAACGAAATATGTCGCCAGGTTTATAATGTTATATAAAAATATATTTGTGGACCTGGTATTCAGTTGGTATGGCTACTGACTGCGGGCTGGACGGTCCGGGATCGAATCCCGGTGTGGAAGGAAATTTCCGGCTATCCGGACCGGTCCTGGATCCCACACAGCCTGTTATATAACTGGAGCAGTACCTTTCTGGGGAGAATTGAGGCCGGTGCTTGCTGCTGTCCACACACAATTCTATTGCCCAGGTCTCGGAAAAGTTGAGGTTTACCTGTATTTGGAAAACATTCGGGTTAATTATTTAGTCTGTAATATTATCTGTTTTTAGACTGTGGTTAGTTAACAAATCTGAAAATTATTTAATGATGTGTGTATTACTGCCACACTGAATTTTTGTCCAGTCTGTAAGAACATGTCTGTTTCTGTAACGTCTTCTTTATAGTATATATTTCAGACTATCAGAATTTTTCAGCTGAACGAATTGTTGTGACTTAATGAATAATTCTATGTAGGTGGTTGGATAATTTCCAGAAAGTGTCTAGGTATTCCGGAGAAAGGAACACACTTCAGGGAATCATATCCCTTTCTTCGGCCTTCATTTTATTTCTATTGACTGAGCTGTCCCGAAAATCTCTAGGAAAATTAATAGTCATGTTCAATCATTATAAAATTATGAAATACTTTTAACAAAATTTTGTTTTGTCTAATCTATATATACAAGGACATATGCTCAATTATAACCGTCCAAATGTCGACTCACAATTCGTCTCACTAGTGCAGGCATTCGCGCAAAGTGATGAAGTGAGAGTTTTAGGCAAGTGTTCACAGGTTTATGGGTATCTAGGGGCATGAGATAATCACAAGTTCGTGTGTCCCCATGTGACTGCTTTTCAGAGTAAAATGTGATGCGTTGTACTGTTATAAGACCTGTTTGGAAGTGTTTCTCTTTAGTGCCAATAACAATTACACAAGGTGCAGCATTTTACTGTGTGTACAGTGTGCAAAATTAACTGTACTACTTTGAAGATAGTAGCTAATTAAAAAGGAAGAGGGCGTATTATCCAGAAGGTTCATTTCATTGAATGCAGCGGCGTGTTATGTTAGGCACTGGTTGTATTAACTCGCAATGTCCGATGAAACACACTAAAAAAGTGTAGGACTTTAAAAAAATTATATATGATTTCTATAAGACAACTTACGTGAATTACGGGGGAATCCAAACAGATTAGGGAAAATCCTTTAAAACTTATAGAAATAAACTAAACAACGATTTTTACAGCAAACGTGTAGCCCTAAAGTAACATTTTATGCAATAAAACTGTTTTCGAACACAAAATGTGAAAGATATGAAGAGTTCAGAAATATTCCTGATAACCACAATCGTAGGATCAATTGGCAGAGCGGCACTTCATATCACATCTAACTCTGTGCAAAATATTCAGGTTTCGGAAATTGAGATTAGTTAACGGGAGGAATGACAGGTGTTAGAATTGTTAAAATACGTGCTTGATTAGTGATTGAAAATTAATTCTTTCTTGAACTGCCGTTTTTTTGTAATTGTATTTATACACTGCGATAGTCGGATCCTTACCGGTTTGTTGCAAGGGGTAATATTTAATTCTACGTTTCAACAGAAATGTAATTTACAGCACTTAACAACAAAAGGTTCATCATTGTGCAATTCTGTGTGTGTTATGTGCGGTTAAATGCAGTATCTGGTCACGGTCTTTTATCTTTGGATACCTTGAGAATTAAACCTAGAAATAAATGGTCACAAATATAATATGTGGAAATCGGCTTAGGTATCTGATTTCTTGATAAATCACTTCACCTTAAGCATTGGTAGGATTTCTTTGTTATTCTGTTGAAACGATAAGATTAAATTTCTCCAGCCCGATATATATCACATACTTCTAATACTCTGACGTCTTCAACAGGTTGAAATAATGCATGCAAAAGCAGCCACAAGACATACATTGCACTTGGCTTCTGAAAGGACGCTGGATATCTGAAAATTTGAAGTGCGTGACAGTTGGAGAAAGAGGTTAGTAGCAATTCATAGTAACCAGCTGTTGACATGTACCGCTGTGTGTTGTTGAAAAGGTTCTTTGACTGTTGCGTGCACAGAGACCGGAACTTTACGTGATATCAATGTACTTATATATATTTTGATTTGTAGTTAATTCAACGATAATACCATTACGTCAGTATGCAGGCCGTTCAATGTTGTGTAGTGCCTACCGGGTGATAGTTAACTCCAACTATTCCTCACTGTAAAGTGAGATCGGATGGGTCGTACTGCCGTTGTTTGTGACTTCGCGTTCTCAAATTTCGTTGCCACCACGTTGTTGACTAACCGTTTCTGTTTCATTCAGCCTAAAATAAACTTGTCCTAGTATTACGTTAAAATAATTTCCTCTACATAATTATTCAAAAACTTGACATAATGTCACACTCACTAAACCATAGTAATTGTTAATGTGTCTCCACATTCCGTAGGCCAAGTACTCTCACAATTTTATCAATACTATCATAATAAAAAAACTCATTCAAGGAATTATTTGCGATAGGATTTTGTCCAACACTTCGATATACCTTAATCCAACAGACCACAGAAGGACATGGTTTGCCTCTATAATATATTTATGTGTAATCTCTAAAATAGACTACATATCTACATACAAGAACAAATTCTACGTAACTGAATTTCTTTTACTACATGTTGAAATAATAATATAAAGGTAGATAATCAGTGCAATGTCAATAACCTTTATTTATCTAAATTTGGTAAATTCTAAAAAACAAATAAAACACTTCTCAGTCATTTTCGTTTTCTCTGGGTTATGAAAGAACCAAACACCAATCACCTGGCTCAAAAAGGAAAATATGATTAACAAGTTTCACCTTGAGGCATTGTCCTGAGCACTGCGAATTTTGTGTCTTTTCGCGATAATGTTTGATCACAAAGATAGTGCCTCTCAGTCTTACAGGTGTTTACACGAGTAAACAAAATCCGTAACTCAGACTTTTAAAGTTAAGTTAACAACAGCTTATGCACGACAGAAGCAAAGTGCTGTTGCTGACGAATGATGCACGCCCAGTCTTCCTGCTGCTGCAGTACGCAATTTCTCAGTTACATTTGTGTCTTGAATGCAAATTTAAAATTTCCATCATGCCAAATTTCAAAGTACACGTTGAAGTTAGAAGTACTAAAATACACTACAAGTTTCAAAAATCAAACTAAATATTAACCAATTCCTCTCCTTCCATGCATTACAGATATATTAAATAGAAACTAATGAAAAAGAAAACATTTTCTGCCAATATGTTTAAATGTTTTCGCAAATTTTAATAATTTATTCGCTGCACCATATTGTCATCATCTTCAGTACGGTCACAAGAATTTATTTCATTCGCAGCACTTTAATATCCACTTCGGTCTAATTATGTTATTTCCTAGGCTAACAATTTATAATTATCGTATAAATGATGCTAATATGTGTGACTGAATGCTCTTGGTCTGGACGTTTATTGATTTCATTAAATGCTTTTACCCCTATTAATTTTCGGGGTTTACATCAAAATATCTGCCTATAAAAATTCATTTCTGTCCGTCTGCAGTAAAGAAATTGACCCATTCTGAAGGGTTCTGTTAGCAGTGTCAACCTCCCAATTCAGACTATCAGTTAGCTTTAACCAAGTTTGACATCATCCATCGTATAGATCTGGCAAAATTTCTACCTTGCCAGTTTGATGCGGTTTTAATATTGACCCTCCGATTACGTCTGTCTTTGTGTGCCGTTGTACCTGAGCTACTTAAAGTGACGTATGATTTGGTACATAGCACAAACTGCGGATGTAGGCGGGTTAGCGTAAACGGTATAGCAACTGGCTACTGGTTGGACGGGCCTTGGGACGAATCTAGAATGCTGAGAGCTTCTGTCTGATTAGGTTGTTCTCGAAGTGAATACAGTTCGGGAAGAAAGTGAAAGGCAGTGAAGTGACGTCAAGTGGACTACGTACGTCTGAGAGATGATAGCAGAAGAGCATTGGAAGTAAACAATGGCTGAACGTCACCATACAATCGTGTGTACATTCCACACAACCAGTCCACGTATCACCGCCCATGATATCCATGAGTGGATCCATGAAGTCTTAAGGATTTCAGACCACACTGTCTACATGATTCAAATCGACGGTACAAAAGGCAAGTATACATAAAATGATCGATAAGGCAAGCCTGCAAGTCCTACTCCGGGATACAAATGGACAACCTAACTAAAAGCATAATATTAGGGAACAGTGGTTAGTCAACATTGCAGTGGCTGGTATGGGCACTAATAGCATTCGTTTAGCCAAGGTACGGCCCGAAGTACCGGACGACGCCTCAACAACCGCGCTTGCCCCTTTTGAAACAGTAATGGCTATAGTAGAGAAAATGTGTTGGAAGACATACCGGTATTCGTTGGCGAATGGGATATTTCAAATCACGTTAATGTTGCCCGAAATTATTTCTACACATTTAACGGTAACAAGCCACAGGGCACTTCTGCCATATGAAGGACTGCCAGCCAAACTACGAATGTGGAGACACAAGCTATCCTTATCGGACATGCCGCAAGCGTCTGAACAGTGGAAAGATACTTCGCGACAAACAACACATAACGTATGACACCATATCAGCACCTACCGCATTGAAACCGTACATTTAAATGGAGAAAGCGACACGTCATACTTCATAATAATAAGAAGAAACCTATGTACCATACGGCACCAAACATGAACTGCCAAGTCGTGAGCAATACTTTAGTATAGAGGACACGATCCAAACAAACCGCCGATCCTGTACCACTACGGATACCCAGTGCTGCACAACGTGCAGCGGTACGCAGACAACAGCAACTAAATCAAGTGGAGCAAGAGACAGCCTCCATAATGGAGGGCACCGTACACAAAGCAACAAGTACACGAGGGAAATTGGAGCCTTGTAGCAAGAGGAACTTTCATCAAAATTATAACATAGAACATGTGCAAAGACAGCGATAGGGCAGGGATGATCATAGAAGAGAACGACACTGAGTGTACGCGGCAGGATGTGGGTTGCCACAAGAAGATTTGAGGCTCAGCCCCAAAATAATCAAGAAAATGAAAGTTGAGAAAACGAGAGAATCGCAGACCGAGCAGTATCGCAACAGGATGGGACGGACAGCCCACAGAGCCGGAAGACATAACGTCTCATGGCAGCACAGAAACATTCCCCTCACCGCTCGTCGGAATGAGCTCCGACAAAATTGCTACGCTAAATACCAATAGCATAACCGGGCGGATGAGTGTTAGGATGCTGGTCGACATTATACAACACCATAATTTGACAGCATATTTCCTGATGAACTGACTAATACGGAGGTTTTGAGTGTTCGTGATTATGAAACACATCTCAGCATTGTAGCATCCGTACGTGGAACAGCAATTGTAGCGAAGAACACGTTGCATCTCACGAACATAACTACTTTTCTGTCTGGACGAGATAGTTAATGCTAGATCTTTGCTGAAAAATAAGCCTTTCGAATTGATAAGTTATTTTATCAGGGTGAAAACATGTCCTTCTACGCCTTAGGTTTTCAAAGTGTCGGTAGGGCTAGCAATTGGCCACATTGGGCCCAAACACTTGGGTGAATATTCCTTACCGCGTCACTAGAACTGTGCCTTGGGAAAGCTGCAGGTTTGAGCGAACTGCGTACTTGTATATGATTTGGTAGGAAAAATTCTGACGCATGTTTCGAAGGACAGTCTCTGACCGCTACCCGCTGTCTACTGAGCGTGCATACGTAGTGATTGGATGACTTAGCTGTCCGCAGCCGAATTCGAATGACCCTTCAGGCAATTGTCACGTGATGATATTTGGTGTGAGAGTCAATGTTGTTTTATATGTTCAATGAGTCAGTGGCGCCTAAAATTTGGGCCAAATTACGTAATGCCAAAAAACATTTGGCGGAAAAATGCAGACTCGAATTTATTGGACCGTCGCTAACCTACGCCACCTATTTACTGATTGGAGTTTGATGGCAGAAGTGTTATTTGTGTGATTCCACCACTAACTATATCAGGTTTCAGGAGGAAACTTGTCGACATAGTGCCGAGAAGTGGTGAAATGTTTGAAGGAGTCGGACACCCACTGCACATGCCGAGATGTGGAAGGTTTATACGTCATCGGCATGAGAAATGCAGGGTTGCTTATCTAGAATTAGTAGATTAAATTCTACAGGTCAGGTTAATAAATCGTGTTAGTTTAAGGAGATGTTTGTCTCCTTAGATGGATTGGAGAAATGATGAGTTTGTGCATAGTTAAAAGTGTCGAAATATCAGAACGTTTAAGTTATTTAGTGCTAGGATTGCACATGTTGCAAGGCCAGTGCAACGTGCCTTGTGCAACCCGAGATGATGCCAGCGTCGATGTTGCTGATGGAATCAACAAAGTAAAATGTTTTGATTAAATAAATGCGAGGTAAAATACCACAGCGCATACTCACAGAAAGACCTTGCCTCCAAGAACTCTCTCAACGAATCTACAATCATATTTTTAAAGGAATATTTTGAAAACATCATTATTTTCATCAACTAACCAATTGGTAAGTGATCCACATTATCACTATTTCATCTTTCATGATTTTGAAAGAGTAGGTTGGGAAGTTGTTATACCATTTTGTCATTAAGGAAAAGTTAAAATTTATTTACAGTAAAGAACATAAGATTCCATTAATCTTATTTTTACATTCCGTAATCCCTGACATTCACGAAAGAAATTCGGGCAATTCGTGTATCTAACAAAAAAGCTGAATGGAAGAAAGTACCTTACTCCATCCACGCGTTGTTGTTGCGGTACCACTTTTTAAACCCGCTGCCGCAGTGGAAGCACACCGCCCGATCGCTCGAAAGAGTAAACAGATGAAATATTTTGATTTGAACAAAGAGACCTAAAATCTGCCTAGCAATTTGTTTATTCAAAATTCCCTGTAGTTTCCTACCGGTGAAGAAAGTGATTCACTCAAAGCTTCGGGTGGAAGGTTCAAGTCATGTGGTCAGTTGTTGATGACGACAGACTTTAAACTTGCTTCTTTTGTACTATAGGTTTTATATTTGTATATATATAGTCCTCTTACATAAATTTCACACTGTGTGGACTAGAAACTCTCTACCAAGCCTAATTCCTTAAACTCCGCAATCGCATTAAAGAATAGTAGGCACGAAAGTTAAAATAAGCTGTGTAAATGGTTCAAAGCACAACGCTATAAATCCAAAACGCAAAGCGCATGCGCCATTTTGCATTGCGATCTGTTTTATGAACGACACGATTTCGGAATAGGTTATTAAATTTAAAGATTTTCTGATTTTCATTACAATTTTCTCCGAGATATGTCACATTTAGAATAATTCAACGAGATATTGTCATCAGATTTCTAGGCCTAATTGTAAAGTATTCGTTATAATTGTCAGATTTTAAAGAAACTTGAATTGTCCTGACAGATTTCAGAGAAATTATTACATTTTATGAAAATGCGTCCAGTGGGAGCAGACTTCTAACTTGCACACAGAAATTCACGCAGATATGGGAAACAGAGCAAACGCCCTTCACTAATTTCAAGAAAAGCAAAAAATACGACACTCCTTAATGTATCATAACCCTTCTTATAGTTTGTACATATTTCAAACAATTCCCTGTCCTGTTAAAATGCATTACCGACTATTTGACGAAAGTACAACCTGTGGTCCTTCGTGAACTGTTATGTCGAATTCCACACTTAAAATTATTTATTATTTTTAAGGCCACGTGTGAGGTTAACTTGTACAAAACCTGGATTGGTAATATTGTCTCTGCTCATGATAACAGTTACTTTACTCTTTATTTAGTATAGTCCATCTTATCACGTTTATGATTAATTAAGAAACACTCAAATTTCGACATTCACTTCCTTCTACACACACGTAATTACAATATTAATTACCAAATTAATGTGACATTATCAATTAGAATAACCTCACATAAGCAAATAATACCCCATGCTGTCTCCCACACAAGATAAAACACAATTTGCAGGCAAAAATTAATGCATTTGGTCTTTGCTTCAACAATACAATCACCACTGTTTCGTGTGGAAATTTACAAGAACAATTCACAAATATTTCATAATCCAATAGGAAAATTTATTTAAAAAATAGAATTAAGTTTATCACTTTGGTGTTTATTGACTGCTGTTGAAGACAGTGACCGTCTTGTGTGTACATGCTTGGCGGTGTGTGGATGTGTGCTTGGGTGCGTGTGTGTGTGGAGAGTGTATTGGGTGTGTGGATGTGGGTGTGTGTATTTAGGTG
>Ga0209755_10007608_pt1 | contig 11715 bp, 10 predicted proteins | sample TergutCo191P1_FD_187301 | JGI IMG/M metagenome (GOLD analysis project Ga0209755, IMG submission 187301) | Cornitermes sp. P1 segment gut microbial communities from Petit-Saut dam, French Guiana - Co191P1 (SPAdes) (version 2) | ecosystem: Host-associated > Arthropoda: Insects > Digestive system...
CGTAGGCGGTTCGTTTCATCGTGGTTCGATTTTTGCACAGCCTGGCACATTTTTCGGGGGTAAAAGGGAAACAGCCAGTTAGCTTGTTCCATGGCTATGGGGATCGTGCTTAGAATCGTGGAAACACCAGTTATCAGTGTGCTGGTTCACTGAAACCCGCGCCAAATTTGACTTTTCGCACTGGCACCCATATTTTGTATATGAGGCTACGGCTTCTTTATCACATCCAAGGAGAGCACAATGGCAAAGAAATGGGTTGGATTGCCTGTCATGGTACTTGCATTCGCAATGGTTTTTATCGGTTGCCGAAATAACAACGGTGTGGACGATTCCATCAACGGCACATGGTCTGAAGGAGGAATAAGCCTTATCCTTCAAAACGGAAAGTGGGAACTACGTTCCAATATCCCAGAAAGAAGGGGGACATATTCCGTAAACGGCGACACCGTTACCATGACAGCGAGTCATGTATACTTTGTTTGGGCGGGTGGTTGGGTAACCCAAGGCGAAGCACAAAACCACCCCGACTCTGGGGGGCTGAGTTTTGATAGTAACTTTGCGACACTAATCTGCACCGTAAATGGCGACACCTTGCAGGTAGAAATCAACGGCACTACAAGAACCTTCATAAAACAATAGCAACAAGGCAAAAGCCTTCGCAAGATTCAAGCCATCTTGCGGAGGCTTTTCGTTGTCTACACCCCCGTGTCCCCCACTGGCTGCATGGTCGCCATAGGTATGGCCGCCGGCGCAAAGCCGAAGCTAGGCACATGCCTTTCCCTTTGCTCATGTAGCTTTCGATTTTTCCATGCCAAGCCTAATCGCAAGCGAGGCAAGGTATCCACCGAAGATCGCCGCAAACCGGTCAACCATGTTGATCTGAATGCGGGAAAAAATATTCGCAGGCAACACGGGAACCCCGTCATGCAAAAAAGCCATCCTAAGGGCGTTAAGCCCGACGTATGGGGGCCTTTCCGCACCCAACACGGTATGGTACAGCACGTCGATGACCCCGCCAACTACGCTAACCGCGAAAACACAGGCAAGGTACACCACCATTAGCCTAAGGCAGATATCAACAATGGAAACCATTCTTTTGTCCCGCATTTGCGGGGTTTGGAACCTGTGGTATGCCGGAATTTGCGCTTCGGCCTTGGTGGGCCTTAACAGGTACACCACAATTACTTCCGCGATGGCAACCAAAACAAACGGGTGGAAGGGCTGGACATTAAAGGGCAAAAGACCGTCCGCCAGCCAGGTAAGCACCGCCACCAAAATGCCCGGGAAAAGCCCCATCTCAAAAGTAACCGCCACGGTAAACACCGTGTCCAAAAACAGGGGAACCCACAGAAAGTGGCGAAGCAGGATGAGAAGCATGTTTGCCGCTACCGCCAGCGCACAAATCGTTATTATGCGGACAGTCCGTTTATAGGGCATGGAAGCAGTCTACCAAAAAAAGCGCATCGTGCATATAATAAGACATGGGGGCGAAAAACCAAACCAAATACCTTGCCGTTTTTGCCGTGCCGTTCCTGGTTTTTGGCGTATCCTGCACCGGAGTTGGGCATGGGCCCTACACCGGCGTTCAGAACATTGCCCTGCAATGGACGGCCATCGAGCGTAGTCTGCTCACGGGGGATCCCGTTCCCGTGGACGGCCCCGTCATTGAAGCGCTCGGCGTGTTTTACGATTCGGTGCGGCGTTTCATCGACGCGGAAGCATACGAGATGCACCACATGGTTGCCCCTTCGCCACGGCAGCCGGCGTTCGAGTTTCTCGCTCCAGGCGATCTGCCGGAAATACGCGAGTTTGCGGATCTGGTTTCCCTGCTGCGCCTTGCCCTGCTGGATGGCGACTTGGAAAAAGCCTGGTGCGTTTCCGCGGACATTTCCAGTGTCGTTCTTCGCGTCGCAATGCGCGAGGCAAGCTCGTTCCGGTTTCTTTCCAACCAGTATTCCATCATACTGTGGATACTCGGAATCATTTTCGTGTTTACGGTTTTTGCGACAATGTTTTTTCGCGGAATGCTGATCCGTTCGCAAACGCGCGAAGAGGAGGGCTGGACTTTCTCGCGCTCGATTCTTATGGCGCAGGAGGACGAGCGAAAGCGAATATCCCTGGAACTCCACGACACCGTGGTACAGGATCTGCGTTTTCTTCACTCCGAGATGGACAGAATTGTCATGGTCGATGACAAAACCGAACGGGAAAAACTATACACCGAAGCTTCCATGCTGCACTCGACGCTGAACCTTAGAGTCCGGGATATTTGCAGCAACCTGGTTCCGCTGGACTTTGGCTTGCAGGAATTGCCCGACACGTTGCGGCGGCTCTGCCTGGATTTTGGCAAATGCCATGGAATCGCGTGCCGCATGGAAATGGCGGAGGGCACGAACCTGGGGTTTCTTAACCGGGAAAACCAGCTTCAGATTTTCCGCATAGTGCAGGAGGCTCTTGCCAATGTCGGCAAACACGCCAACGCAAGGGAAGCTGTTGTCGCTCTGGAGCCCGGTGCCGACGGGAGTCTTGTAATCGGCGTTTCCGACGACGGCGTGGGCTACAAACCCGACGACAGCAAACCCGGCGCAATCCCGGCAGACGGCAAGCACCTGGGCATCCGTGGCATGACGGAAAGGGCAACGCTGCTGGGCGGTAGCCTAAATATTGACAACAATAGTGAAAAGGGAACACGGGTTCGCGTTTTCATCCCCTCCTCCCCCCATAGGCGTGCGCAGGCGCATGCGGCAGCAACAATGGACGTTTTGCTGATTGACGATCATCCCGTGACAAACAGGGGCATCGCATCCTGGCTTGAGCAAAAGGACGATTTCCGCATGGCGCAACAGGTAAACACGCTGGGCGAGGCAAGGCGTTTTATCGAGGACGCGACGGAAGCAACCGGCAGACTCCCTTCGCTAATCGTGCTGGACATACAGCTTGGCATGGAAAACGGACTGGACTTCATCCCCTTCCTACAGGATCATTGCCTTGCCAAAGACGTTACGGCACCCCCCGTGCTGGTCTGCTCCGCCCACGACGATCCGTTCCGCATGGGGGCGGCGATAAAAATGGGAGCGGCTGGCTACCTGACCAAAGGCGGGAACGCGCGGGAGATGCAGGATGCGGTGGAAACCGTTATGCGGGGTGAAGTTTACGTCCCCGCCGAACACGCCGCCGCGCTTAAGGAGATTTCCGGCAGATACGGGCAGCTTTCCGCGCGGGAGTTCGAGATAACCGCGATGGCGAGGCAGGGCAAGACCAGCCGGCAAATCGCCGTCGCCCTGGACTTAAGCACGCGAACCGTGGAGACCCACCTTGGCAACATCTACAACAAAACTGGAACCGGCAAGCGTTCGCAGTTGCAGGAGCTGTAAACGCAAAGTCCGCCAGGTTACCGGGGCTTGTTTCCGCAATGAGCCAGCATGTATTCCCGCAACGCCGCGTTCATTCGCGTTTGGTATCCCTTCCCGAAAGAGCGGGCATATCGGAAGTGTCAATGTCCTTGTCATCCATCGCCCTGAGTTTTTCCAAACGCCGCTCGTCAAGCGGGGGCAAATCATTGATGGTTCTCTCCACGATTGGCATAATAAATTTTCGTGCCTATAGATATACCCAGAAAAAGCGAATCCGTCAATCGGCAAGCGATGACCGAAAGAGCCCTTCCAAAGCAAGACTGTTTCAAACAAAACCGTACTTCACGCCCCACGCCTAAATTTTCCCGCCCAGGGCCACTTTTTCGCATTTTTTTGGGCACTACGTAGTTTTTTACGGATGTTTTTTTTTGCGGCCTGATGTAGATTTTGGGCAACTCCCATGGGATGGGGGCGAAAATACGCTAGGAGGTTTTTTCAGGATGAAAACCAAACGGACATTATGGAGGGCGATAGGCGCATCCGCCATTATCGCACTAATCGGATTCGGCGTGGCGGGCTGCGACAACGGCAGCGGCCCGCTGGCTCAACACACCGTGACATTCAACACCCACGGCGGCAGCGTAGTACAAAGCCAAACCGTGGAGGAAGGCCAGAGGGCGACAATGCCGGCAGCCCCGACAAGGGCCGACCACAACTTTGTTGGCTGGTTCACGGCCCAAACCGGGGGAACACAGTTCGACTTCAACACGCCGATCACTGGCCCCACCACCGTACACGCACAGTGGGAACCGGTTCAGCAAACCCCCAGCCTGCACATCGTAACTTTCAACACCCATGGCGGCAATACGGTGACAAGCCAGGAAGTGCCGCACGGCGAGACGGCGACAAGGCCAGAAACTGACCCGACAAGGGCCAACCACAACTTTGTGAACTGGTTCACGGACGAAACGGACGGAACACCGTTCAACTTCGACACGCCGATTACCGTTCCTACCACCATACACGCAAGGTGGATCGCTGTGCACACCGTAAACTTCGATACCCACAGCAGCACCTTCCCCATGCCCGATCAACACGTGGAGCACGGCCAGAGGGCGACAAGGCCGGCCACCAACCCGACAAGGGCCGAATACGTTTTTATTGACTGGTTCACGGCCGAAACAGGCGGGGAGCCGTTCGACTTCGACACGGCTATAACCGCCGACACGACCATCCACGCGCAATGGTTTGAAACCACAACCACCATGGCCTGGACGGCAATCCCCGCCGGTGATGCGGGCAGCACATTCTCCAGCACCCTCACCATCAGAGGCGTTGCCTACGGCAGCGGCATGTGGGTTGCGTTCTGCGAGGGCGGCAGAATGGCGCATTCCGCAGACGGCATAAGCTGGACGGCAATCCCCGCTGGTGATGCGGGCAGTACGTTCCCCCACAACCAAATGATCACCGGCGTTGCCTACGGCAACGGCAGGTGGGTTGCAGTCGGCTGGGAAGGCCGTATGGCGCATTCCGCGGACGGCATAAGCTGGACGGCAATCCCCGCCGGTGATGCGGGCAGCACGTTCCCTCCCAGTAACCCTCCCGGTAACATCAACGCGGTAGCCTACGGTAACGGCATGTGGGTTGCGGTCGGCAACCAAGGCAGAATGGCGTATTCTGCGGACGGCATGAGCTGGACGGCGATCCCCGCCATGGCTGGGGGCAGTACGTTTCCCACCGGATTTGCCGGGCACATCCACAGGGTGGCCTACGGCAGCGGCAGGTGGGTTGCGGTCGGCGTATATGGCAGAATGGCGTACTCTGCGGACGGCATGAGCTGGACGGCAATCCCCGTCGGTGATGCGGGCGAGACGGACTGGATCAGAGGCGTTGCCTACAGTAACGGCAGGTGGGTTGCGGTCGGCGAAGCCGGCAGAATGGCGTACTCTGCGAACGGCACGAGTTGGACGGCAATCCCCGCTGGTGATGCGGGCAGCACGTTCCCTTCCGATAGGGAGTATTTAATCACCGGCGTTGCCTACGGCAACGGCAGGTGGGTTGCAGTCGGCTGGGAAGGCCGTATGGCGTACTCCGCGGACGGCATAAGCTGGACGGCAATTCCCGCCGGGGCTGGGGGCAGCACGTTCCCCAGCGGAACTTTCGGCTGGATCAACGGGGTGGCCTACGGCAACGGCAGGTGGGTTGCGGTCGCCAATGGCGGCAGAATGGCGTACTTCACCGAGGACTAACACGGACGCTCCTGGGGTTTGGCAAGACAGATTCAGGCTCTGCGGCCGGGTTCCCAGCCGCAGAGCCGCCCCCGCTCCGTATGGTGCGGGGAAGCATTTTTATGGAAAGAGGAAAATCATGGATATTTTAACGACATTAACGGCCATTGGCGGCGCGGCCACCGGCATCAACAGCGTGGCCGGGCTTATTGGCAGGGCGGCGACCCTTCTTAACGACAAATCGCTTTCCGACGAAGGCTTTATCAGGGCGTATTACCTTGAGGTCTCAAAAAACATCGAGATACTCAAGACGGTAAACATTCCCGGCCTTCGCGAGCTGGACATCCGTTCCGCCGAGTTCAAAACCCTTGTCAACAGTCTTGACATGGAAATCGGGGTCGCCCTGCTGTGTTCGGACGAACGCAAAAGCCAGACCTTGCTCGAATTCCTTGCCGAAGGCTTCGAGGTCGAAACGCGCGACGACCTGGACGAAAACCCCGTAGTCGTGCCCATTATGGTGGACGTGCGCAAGGCCGTATGGTTTACCGTGCAGAGGGTGGAACTGCTAAAAGGGCTGTCCGCGCTTGAAGGCGATATTTTCAAACACGGTTTCTATCTTGATATCCGCGTCCGGAATATCCTTGACCACCTCAACCTTATACGGATTAAGCTGGAGGAAAACCCTGCGGTCAAATCCGTGCGGCAATCGGCTTGCGTTTAGCGGCAGTTGTTAGGGAACCATGGAAGTACTGATAATCGAAGACCACGAGATGCTCAGCACCGGTATCGCCACCCTGCATATCGACAAACGCCATCCCGCCTCCACCTACAAAGACGATTGGCGTTTGCCCGGGCCAGAGACTACCTACCCGACCCGCGAAAAAGGTGAAAAGGCATGACCAAGGCGCGCGAGGCCCTCCGCAACCGCCAGGCTCGCGTCCCGCCAGCCGCACGCCTTGCCGCCTAGAAAATAATCGTAACCGTCCTTTCCATTACTCTGATATTCGCCGTGGGTATGATCGCCTACGCCGTTTTCATGGTGAGGCTGGAAAGAACAGTCCCGTGGGTGCTGTCCGTTTTGGCCATAACCGCAACACTCGGTTTCGTTATGTCGCGCTTCGAGAAAAAGTGGAAGAAAGCCGATGGGGAATAGGTGGAGGCGCGACGGTGAGCAACAACACGTTTCAACGCCCGCCCTCAAGCACCCTTTTTATGTTCACCGTGGTATAGCCTTTGGCGATCAGGTCGAAAATTTCCATGCTTTTTTTGCCTTCGCCTTCCCGCTTCGCGTCAACCAGCCTGGCCTGTATGTCAATCTTGGCCTTGTACTCGCTCTCAAGTTTTATGCCCACGGCGATGCCGCAGGCCGGCGAACTGCGATACGCCGAGCTACAAGCGGACATCCCTTATGGCGTTTATGATTTGGAAAGCCCGTACACGTACTCAACCGATTCCGAGAAAGCGTTAATCGCGTACTCAAGGTCTTCCTTTGTCGCGGTGAGCGGCGGAAGCCAGCGGAACACCTTGGGGTTGTTGAACGAGTGCATGATCTGGATGCGGAACTGTTCGGAGAAATACCGTTCGCAGGGTTCGGACCAGAAACTGCAGTTGGGGTGTTCGGCCTTTTTGCCTTCGGGGATGTCCTCGAATTCCACGCCGATAATACAGCCCTTGCCGCGCACGTCCCTGATGATGCCAGGGTATTTTCTCCAGGCCTCGTTCATCGCGTCCATGATAAACTTGCCGTTCTCCCGCGCTTTTGCGGGAAGGTCGTTCTCCAGCATGAACTGGATGGCGGCGATGCCTGCGGCACTGGCGTAGGCGTTGCCCTGATAAGTGGCGGTGTGGTGGAAACATGTTTCCGGATCGCCGTAGGCCGCGTCGTAGATTTCGGGCTTTGCGATATATCCGGCAAGCGGCAGAATGCCGCCGGAAATGCCTTTCCCAAAAGTAATTACGTCCGGGACAACGTCCCACCACTCGCAGGCCCAGAATTTGCCGGTGCGGCAACACCCAGTCTGAATTTCGTCCGCGACAAAAATCGTGTCGTATTTGGTGCAATATTCGCGGGCGGTTTTGATAAACTTTTCCGTGGCAACGTTCACGCCGCCCTCGCCCTGAATCGGCTCCATGACAAACCCCTGATAGGTGCCGCCGGAAAGCTCCTTCTTAAGGGCTTCAACATCGTTGTACTTAATATGTGTTACCTGATCGAGAAGCAGCCTGCCTTGGTGGGACCACCACGTATCCTTGCCGCCCAGGGAAACCGCGCCCGCCGTTTTGCCGTGGAACGCGCCCAGCGTGGAAAGGATTTTGGTCTTTTGGGGATTGTTGCGCTTGGCTATTTTGCATAGCTTGAGCGCGCCCTCGATCGCCTCGGCACCGCCGCCAGCGATCTGCGCCTTGGTCAGGGCTTGGCCCGGAGTGGTGAGGGCAAGGTTGCGGTAAAACGCCGCGGCGATGTTGTGATAGGAAACCGCGCCCATGGCGTATGATTTTGCCTTAAAAACCTTTTCAATGTTTTGCCAAACGAACTCGTTGTTGTTCCCCACTGTCATAACGCCAACCGCGCCCATCATGTCATACCATTTGTTGCCCTCGTGGTCGATAAAATTGGCGTTCTCCGCCTTCGTAAAATACTTGCCCCCGGACAAAACCACTTTGAGTTTGTTGGAGTAGGTTTCCTGAAGTCTCTTCACCGTTTCAAAATCGAGATTAATCGCCTCGTCAACGGTAAGAAACTCCTTGTAAACATTCTTTACGTCCATAGTAAGCTCCCTTGCGGCCTCTCCGCATTTTGTTTACTCGCCCTGCCATATTTCGGTTTTACGGTTATAATGGTAACGCCTTTTGAATATTCGGGTATTGTAAAAATCGGAACCAAGGGAAGGTCACCGATTTTCAGCCTGGCTTTTCGGGGTGACCGACACCTTTTCACTGCCTCAAGGTCAGCTTTGCTTCCATGGCGATCTCCTTGTGCGTATAAAACACAACGTGTTTTATACGTGCGCATAAAGCCGTAGCCGATGGCTCAAAGAGCGCCGCACACGGCCTTCGTTGGTTGTTCGGGTTCAGGCACATCTCCACGTTGACCATTTCGCCATTACATTGTGAGTATGCTTTTCCAGTTTCTTCGCCCGTGCAAAAACCTGATAACGGTTACGGTTTTGTCGTCTTCATCCACCACGTAAAACAGCAAATAATTTTTTATTATTGCGTATCGCAATCCTTTTCCCGCCAAAGATTCATCGCGGACAAGCGGGTAAATATTTGGCGTTTCCCCCAGTATTTTTTCGTACCTTTCGATTTCATCCAGCAGGTTATTGGCCGCGATCGGGTTTTTAAGCGCATCCGCGATATACGTTACCGAGGCCGATATATCTTCCTCGGCGATATCCGTGACACACAGCGAGTAGCTCACTGGCCTATTTTTTCCCTGATTGATTTAATCGCCCCCCTCATGGGTTTGATGTTTCCTCTTTGGGCTTGCTCAAGCCCTTCCGTAAGCAAGGTGCGCAACTCCAGTTTTCCAGCCAGCAATTCATAGGTTTCAATGCTCATCACGGCAAGATCCCCAGTCCCGTTTCTGGTTATGAAAACAGGTTCTGGGTACGCATGGCAAAGTTCGGAAATTTCGTTGTAGTTGTTCCGCAAATCTGCGCTTGGTCTAATCGTAGGCATGAAACCCTCCAGAATTTGGCATACCAATATTCTATCGAAATATTGGTATGTGGTCAATCCCCAAACCTCAGCTGCCCTATAACCCTCCTGCCTTTGCCCTCGCAATTATGCGGAGATTTGCTTTGTGGAGGATCCGCTCCAGTACTACACCCCTGCGCCCTCGACGACGGTCGCCACCGGAATAGCCGCCGGCGCAAAGTCGAAACTCGGTATGCGCCTTTGCTCCTGCACTTCCGCCTCGGCCCGCCGTAGCCGGCGTTTTTCGCCACGGGAATTAAGAAGCGAGTACATCACCGGAACGACAAACAGCGTCATGAAAAAGCTTACCGAAAGCCCGCCGACAAAGGTCAGCCCAATCGGCTGAATCATCTCCGCACCGGCACCAGGGAAAAAGGCTATGGGAATCATGCTTAGAATCGTGGAAACCCCGGTCATCATGATCGGGCGCAAGCGGCTTCGACCAGCCTCAAGGCAGGCTTCCCGCATGGGCATTCCCCTTGCTCGCAGGGTGTTGGTGTAGTCAACAAGGACTATGCCGTTGTTTAACACGACACCGATTAGTGCAATGACACCGACCACCGAGAACATCGACATGGGCTGGCCCATCAACAGGTAGATCCAGATAACCCCGATAAAGATCAGCGGTATCGAGAAAAAGATTATCAATGGATCGACGAAGGACTCGAACTGGCTGGCCATTACGCCAAAGACCAGAAAAACCGCCGTCAGGATTATTATCAGGTATCGCCACTGGTAAGTCCGTATCTGATACGCCTCGCCAAGAAAGCGCACCGTCACGCCGTCACGGGGAACCAGGTTGGCGTTTACCGTTTCGACAAGCCGACCCTGCATGTCCGTGGCGGCGATCCCCGGTGGCAGATCGCCGGTGATACGAACCACACGCTCCTGCCTTTCACGGCGAATCGAGGAAGGAGCACGGCCTTCCGAGATGTGCGTCACGTTGGAAAGAGGAATGAGGTTGCCGCCCCGGCCCATCACCGAGATTGCGTCCAGATTGGGCAGACCCTGGCGGTCGGATTCCCGCAACTGTACGTTCACGTTAATCAGCCTGTCCCCCTGGCTCATCGTGGCGACCGTGTTCCCGTCCATTGCCGTGCGGATCTCCGAGGCAATCGCCGAAAGGGAAAGCCCGAAGTTTGCGGCACGATCCCTATCGATTTCAACCTGCAACTGCGGCGGCCCCTCGCTGATGTTGATATCCGGGTTTTCTATTTCCGGCAGATACCGAATCAAAATATTCTGAATGTCCAACGCCGTTTCCATAAGAGCGGCCTGGTTGCGGGAGCTTACGGCGATTTCCACGGCGGATCCCCCCCCTCCCCCTCCACCAACTCCTATGCCCATGGTGCGTCCAGCCCTGAACCCGATTCTTACGCCAGGAAACTGGGTCGTGTAGGGGGTAAGCTTGCGGATTATCGTTTCCGGCGTGTCGATCTGTCTTGCAGGCTCCGGCAGGATGATGTCGATTGTTCCCTGCGTACCCCCGGTTCGCCTTGCGGTAACGATAAGGTTTTCAAACCCCTCGATATCCCTGCGTATGATATCCTCGAACTCGGCCAGCACTCCCTGGGTAACCTCGATGGCGGTTCCTGGCGGCATGGAAATCCTAACGGAAACATTGTCGTCAATGCGCATACGGGTGAACATGTTCATCCCCATGTTGTTGAACTGCATCAGCGAAAAAACCAGAATGGCGCTTACAAACCCAAGGATTAGCAGCCGGTGGGAAAGGCAGTAGTCCAAGGCCGTGCGGTATCCGTTGTTCATCGCCGTAAAAAACCTGTCCATGATGCTGTCAATTTTTTTGAGAATGCCAAACCGCAGGGGTTTCTGTTTGCGAGTGTCCAGGCGCAGTATCGAACCACAGAGGCTGGGCACCAGAGTAACGGCGACAAGCAACGAGGCACTCATGGAAATCACCACGGTAAAGATAAGGTCGTTGAAAAGCTGTCCCATTTCCTCAAGACTGTTCTGGTAGATGATCAACGGGACGAACACGCACAGGGTCGTCACGGTGGACGTGATGATCGCCCGCATCATTTCCCGACTGCCCAGAATTGCGGCAATCGGGGCCTTCGCCCCACGTTCCCTATAGTTGTGGACGTTCTCCAGAATAACAATCGAGGCATCGACCGTCATCGCCATGCCCATGATAAGGCCAGTCATTGTCAGAAGGTTCAGGGTAAAGCCGAAAATCGACATGAACATTAGCGTCAAAATTATCGAGATGGGAATCGACAGGGCGATGACCAGCGTTCCCTTTACGTTGCGAAGGAACAGCAGAAGCAGCAGTATGGCTAGGGCGGCACCCTGCAAACCGTTGCCGTAGACCTGATTCAGCGTCGCCCTGATCATGTTGGTGTTGTCGGTAAGCACGGCAAGCGTAATGCCATAGGGAAGTGTCTGGTTGATTTCCGTAACCGAAGCCCTAA
>Ga0209755_10007609_pt1 | contig 11713 bp, 7 predicted proteins | sample TergutCo191P1_FD_187301 | JGI IMG/M metagenome (GOLD analysis project Ga0209755, IMG submission 187301) | Cornitermes sp. P1 segment gut microbial communities from Petit-Saut dam, French Guiana - Co191P1 (SPAdes) (version 2) | ecosystem: Host-associated > Arthropoda: Insects > Digestive system >...
CGAACGTATTACGACCGATACGGCACAGAAAGTTGCGGAATTCCTTTATCAGCGTGATGCCGACATCTCTTTCCTTGCCAGAGCTTGTAAGTTTCGTTTTTCCAGAGAATTAATCTCGCCGGAACTCTTCGAGAGACTGTTTGTTGATTTCAGTGAAGAAAAACTTGGTCTCATCCGGCGGCATGGTGATTGGAAAGTCAATGAAGAGGATGGTATGTCGTGGGTGCAGATTGACCCTTATATCCCGCCGGTGGATACAGGGGAACGTTCCACGAATTGCGAAAATAATGACCGTATCAACAACACATCGTTCCGTTATCGTGCCCCTCATGGTTTCGGCGATCATCCAAATAATTTTGTCAGAGTGCCGCTCTATGATGAAATTGCTTTGCTCAATAAAAACGGGATGCAAATTGCCAAATATGTTACTCCTCATTCAACGAAAAAACGATTTCCCTTCCCCGAAGAGTTGTTGGATGTGTCCGATCCGAAAAATACTTTTATCCGGGCGGAACGGTATTTTGAAGAGTTGCTCAAACTAGGCAAAGACGATATTTATGTTTCCGAAGTCATCGGTGCGCATGTCCCGACCAGTTTTATCGGAATGTACACGCCGGATTACAGGGCTTCCAGACGCATCAATGCCAAAGTCGCCGCACTCGAAGATGATGCCGATGGAAAAATTACTGAAATATCGTGGAGGTTGCGAGTGCTCAGTGCCGAACTGACAAATGCCCAAGATGCGTTTAACAGTACTGTTGATTTCACGAACATCGCCGTTCGTCGTGAAATTGACCGGCGTTTGGGAAGAGGTAGAATATGGGAAATCAAGAACAAGTCTTTGGACCAGGTTGCCGAAGAACTCAAAACGCTTGGCTTTCCAGAATTGGCGGAAGAAATTGTGAACATTCCCTTTGAACCGGAAAAGGATGCCTACGCCGGGGCGGAAAATCCGCAGGGAATCCCCTTTGAGGGAATTATCCGCTGGGCAAAGCCGGTTCTCGACAACGACGGCGAAATTCAAGGTTATGTAACTTTTGCGCTGAATCACGATCATCTCTTGGATATGATTAATCACATTACTCCAATGCCGGAACGTTATTCGGAGTTGTCGGACGCATTCCATGGGAATTATGCGTTTATTTGGGACTACAAATGCCGGAGCATCGTGCATCCCCGGCATCATTCGATTGTCGGCTACAATCCCGAAACGGGAAAACCGGAAACGCCGTGGCTCGAAAGTACCCTTTATAATGATATGGTTAATGAGGGATTTAATCGGGAAGATTGGCAGGATTACATCGAAACGTTGACCGACTATGTTCCGTTTGCCCCGAACCCGGAAAGAGAGCGGCGCGTTCGACCCGATGGAATCACTGAATACTCGGTGGGATACACCAGAGAAGACATCAATCCTGGCAAACCGGATGGGGTACAAGTTCGAGTGCGGACAAAAGTACCCGCAGGAGAACTGACGGCACTGGGACTGGTCGGTTTGGATGGTCGTTATCTTAATCAAGCACCGCAATGTACCGGTTGGATGGATTTGACCCGCGACGGCGGCAGCGGATCGTTTTTCATTTTTTGGAGCGGTCTGTACAAACCAACGACAGCGGCGGCAATTCCTTACTATACCGGACAATATAGTCCAGACATTCAAGGAAACCGGCGCGGATTCGGTTTCGTTACCATCGGTGCCGGAATCGACGAGTTCGTCGAACCTGCCGAACAAATGGCTGCCCGGCTTAAACATGAGGTTTACGAAAATATTCGGACAACAACAATCCACTTGGTTTGGACGACAGTGATGTTGTCGGTCATCGTCGTTTTCATCGCTATTTGGATGGCATCCTATTTGTCGAACAAACTCCAATGGCTCATCAAGGGGATCACCAAATTCCGGCAGGGACACAGAGACTTCCGCTTTACCATTGATACCAAGGATGAATTTGGTCAACTGGCTCGTTCATTCGATGAAATGGCGGAAAATATCGTTCACAGCGTCCATACGCCCCTTGTCATTACCGACATGAATCTGGATGTAATTTATGCCAATGAGCAAGCACTGGAATTGATCGGGATGACACTGACGGACATTGTCGGGCAATCCTATAAGAAAAGAAGCATCTATAACTACGGTTCTCAGCACTGTCCAATAACCGCTTTGCATGAAGGCAGGGAAAAGCCGGATGTACTTTATGTGCAACAACCAGAGAATGGTTCGTTATCCGGCTTAACATGGAGCAAATCCTCGCCCAATCTTGGAAAAACGGATGGAAGCAACGCGCAAGACCAAACCGTAAGCATCGGTTGTTATCTGCAAGGGATTGCCAACTATCTCGTGGACGAACATGGAGAAAAACAAGGTTATATCATCACGAGCAATGATGTTACCGAATTGTTGCTCAAACATGCCGAATTAGAACAAGCAAACCGGCACAAGAGCCGGTTCTTGGCAAGAATGAGCCATGAATTGCGCACCCCGATGAACGCCATCATCGGAATCAACGAAATCACGCGCTCGAAACTCGGCAACCTCAACAACTTGGAAAATCAGGAAGAACTTCACGAAAATCTGGAATATTTGAAACACTCATCCCGACACCTTCTCCACTTGCTGAATGACATCCTCGAAGCCTCCAATCTGGAAAGCGAGATGGTAACACTGGTCGAAAAGCCATTGGACATGTCGGTCATGGTTGCAAAAATTTCCGGCGAGATGAAATTGGAATGCGCCAGCAAGCAATTGAACTGGGAAACACATTTCGAATTTACAACAACCCATTTCTTCGCGGACGGCTTACGACTGCATCAGGCATTGCGCCACCTATTCGCCAATGCCATCAAATACACGCCGACACACGGCAACATCACTTTTACAGTCAGGGAAAAAGAACGCGAAGACGGCAAAGTACTTCTTGCATTTGCCGTCAAAGATACAGGTGTCGGCATTCCCGAAGACAAAAGAAAAATGATTTTCCTCCCCTTTGAACAAGCAGAGGCGGAGGATATTAAATACACAACCGGCAGCGGACTGGGGCTGGTAATTGTCCGAAAAATTCTGGAACTGTTCGATACGCAAATTATTCTCAAAAGCGAAGTAGGAAAAGGAAGCGAATTCGCCTTCGATGTTTGGCTTCGGGAAGAAACCCGTGAATCCGCACTCGAACACACCGGGAGACATTACACCGAGAAACGTTACACAGGACAGAGGGCATTGGTCGTCGACGATGTACGACTCAATCGGGTCGTTTTAGTAAGTCTGCTGCAAGAAGCCGGTTTTACCGTAGACGAAGCCAAAGATGGCAAAGAAGGAGCCGAAATGTTCGAGCGGCTGCCGGAACAGGCATACAGCATCATTTTCATGGACATCCAAATGCCGGTGATGGACGGCTGGGAATCGGCAACAGTCATCCGCAACTTACCGCGAGAGGATGCAAAAACAGTCCCGATCATTACAATCAGCGCCAATGCATTTCAGGAAGACATCGCCAAATCCATCGCAAGCGGCATGGATGCCCATCACGCCAAGCCAATTGGAAAGACAGTGTTGTCCGGAATTCTGGAGAAGTATTGTACACCGACGAGTTAGAGCATATTAGGCATTGTTCTGGAGTCTTATATTCTGCCGTATCCTGCGTTTTTGAAATAGTTTTTGCACTCCTCTGGCGAGAAGATTTCGCACAACGTCCCTAACTTTTTCCAAAGTTCCTGCACCGTTCGCAACTTCAATTTGCGTAGCATTGTCTTCAATTTCGAGAAGACATTTTCATCGGATTGAAGTCTGGGAACGTTTCCGTCAAAGACATTCGGGACTTGCGAGGTGTGGTAGAATGTGAAAAAGCGGTGGCGGGAGCGTTGTTAACATTGGAAGAACCGACAAAAACAATGTTGCAAGAAGCGGCGGCATCGGGATATATGGAGGATATTCCCGATACCGCTGGCTTGAAAATGCCGCGTCAAACGCCGAAACTACAAATTGTAACAGTACAGGAGATGCTCGATGGTGCATTTGCCGCTGACGGAATCGTGGTAAAATCGGCGGAGCGCCATAAAGCCGGAAACAAAAATCGGCAAATGGACTTTGGAGACGGAGAACACTGAAAGACAACGAGGCGGATTAATTCCATGAACATCAGCAGACATTCACTTATATTCGGTCTATCTTACGCTTTGGATATTGCGGGCAAAAACAATTTGTCGCACTCGAAAAACACCGCCTATCTCTCGGCTTTAATCAGCCGAGAAATCGGACTCGATGAAGATACCGTCATGATCATTTACTATGCCGCGCTGCTTCACGATATAGGCATCGGTTGCAATGAATCCGACAAACAGAAAGTCTATGCAAATGATATGAAGCCGCACTGCATCCGTGGCAGTGAAATGATAAAGAAATTGCCTTTCCCTGAACATCTGTCAAAATGTATTCTTTATCACCATGAGAATTACGATGGTTCTGGTCCCTTTGGACTCATGGGAGAGGAAATTCCACAAGCCGCGCAGATTATATGGCTGGCTGACGCATTTGACGATGAGTTTGGGAGATTTGACAACTATGATCGGGAGATGTTTTTACAGATAGAGGATTGGCTCGTAAAAAACAGTGCTCTGTTTTCCGAAGAAGTAAAACATGCCTTTTCTTCTTTGATAGGGCGGGAGTATTTCCTGCTTGATTATTTCAACCACGAAACAAAATATGCGCTGTCCGACAAGATCGTTGTCAACGATGATGTTTACTACCCACTGGCGGATGTTGAAAAATTTGCCCTTTGTTTTGCTGATATAATTGACCAACGAAGTTCGTTTACTTATCATCATTCGACCGGCATTGCGGCACTTGCGAAAAAAGCAGCCGCCCATTTGGGATATGACGAAGAAACCCAAAATAAAATGTATATTGCCGGTCTGTTACACGATGTCGGAAAATTGCATGTCTCGCCGGATATATTGCATAAAAACGGCCCCCTCACGCCGGAGGAGCGATTTGAAATTAACAAGCACACCTATTTTACGCGGAAGATTTTGGAACAGATTCACGGCTTTGAAGAGATTGCCAATTATGCCGCCAATCATCATGAAAAACTCGACGGCACCGGCTATCCCTATCAACGGACGGAAGATCAGTTGGGCGAACTTGACATGGTGATGGCAATTTGTGATGTCTATCAAGCCCTGACGGAAGAACGTCCTTACCGGGAAAAACTGCCCGCTGAAAAGGTGTGGCGCATCATTGATGACATGGTGGCGAAAAAGCATTTGGATGAAACCCTGGTCGAAAAAATCAGAAAAATTTTCGTTTAGGGCATTGCCGGAATGCCCGAGAAATGGAGAGAAATTTTGCTTGCATTGTTGGAAAAACATGGTACAATCCTCATGCGGTTGGGTTTTCAGGATGTAATTTTGGGGTATGGCAAAGAATCAGGCAGTTTGGGGAATTGATATCGGAAGCACGTCGCTCAAAGCACTGCGATGTTGTTTGGCGGAAGAACCGGGCAAGGTTGAAGCACTGGCGTGTGATTTTATTGAACATTCCAAAGTGCTGTCCCAACCAGGAACAGATGCGGTGGAAGTGCTGGCGGAAACGCTCCAGACGTTTTTGAGCCGTAATGTTACCAAAGGAGACCGTATTGCTATTTCGGTTTCCGGGCAGAACACGATTTCCCGGTTTCTGCCGCTCCCGCCAGTCGATCCGAAAAAGATTCCCGACGTAATCCGATACGAAGCAAAACAGTGGCTGCCGTTCGATATTGACGATGTTGTTTTTGATTTTCAACCGCTCGGTAATGCGGCTCAGGAATCGATGGATATTCTCGACGATGCGATGGTCGGTATGTTCGCAATCAAACGGGACGTGGCAACGAAAGCCCTCGCTCCTTATTTGAGTCGGTCGGTCGATATTGACAGCATTCAAAGTTCACCGATTGCTCTGTACAACTTTATCGCATTCGACCAGTTGCCGCCGGTTGCCGAAACAACCGAGAGCGACCCTTCGCAAGAATCGCTGATTGCCCTGTGCATCGGAACAGACGCGACCGATGTGGTCATCACCAATGGAACCACCATTTGGATTCGGAATATCCCGCTCGGCGGTAATTCCTTCACGAAAGCATTAACCAGGGAATTGCAACTCACCTTTTCCAAAGCGGAATATCTCAAACGTAACATTACCTCTTCAAAAGATGTGGACGAACAAAAACGCGTGATTACGGCAATGCGTCCGGTCTTCAACGATATGGTCAATGAGGTGAACCGCTCGCTGGAATATTATCAAACGCTCAACCGGAAAGCAAAATTTCAAAAGATCGTTTCACTGGGCAATGCGTCAAAACTGCCCGGTCTCCGGCAATTCATTGCCCAAAACCTCGGATACGAAGTTGTCCGGCTGAGTCGCTTCAATAACCTCATCGGCACCGAGGTTACAGAAACGCAACTTTTCAAGGACAACTTGTATTCGTTTGCTGTTTGCTACGGACTTGCGGTGCAACAACTCGGCATTTCATCATTGAAAACCAATCTGATTCCGCGTGAAGTGGTCATTGACCGGATTATCCGCGAAAAGAAACCTTGGATGTTGGCAGCGGCGGCGGCACTTCTTCTGGGAATCACCATCCAATTTGCGGGCGTTACCAGTGCGTACAACAGCGTGATTAACGATGCCTATAAACGCGCCGATGACAGGGTGAAGAGCGTTCAAAGTTTTGCGTCCGGTTTGAAATCGCAAACAAGTCAGGCTGTTTCCGCCTTTCACAGCGTGGACGGAATCGGCAGAAATTTGACGAGCAACGTCGAAGGGCGGATCATCTGGCTGGAACTGCTCCGTGCGGTCAATGCCGCTTTGCCCCAATCACAGCCGGGAGCCGGCGAAACGATGGTGCGACCGGCAACGAATGCTAACTTTGAGAGACGACAAGAAGTTTTCATCACAAGTATTGAAGCGATTTCTGTGGATAGTCTTACAGATTGGTTTACTCCGTTACAGGCAGACAACCGTTACTATCCTGACGACGAAGAATTGAACGCCCCTGCGAGCACTTCCGATACCGGTGGCACGTCTTCTCTTTCCGAAGACGGTGAAGACGGAACGGGCGGGTCGTCCCAGCCTTCGCGCCGGCTTACTGAAGCAGAGCGGTTTGCACTCGTTACGGGACCCGGTGGCGGTTCCGGCGGGATGTCGGGGGGGGGGACAGCGAAGGTAGTACAAATGACCGGCTATCACTATCACAACCCAAGAGACCCTAATGATTTTGCGGAAAACGGCGGCGAAGCCTTTCTGCGGAACACGTTGCTTTACAACCTGAAATTCGGCACCGTCGAATTGCCGCCGACTCTCGAAGAGCAAAAGGCAGGCATACCGAGCAAGATCGTAACAATGCGCGAACTGGGGATTTCCCACCCGGTACTGCTGTATGTTCACAATGTTGTCCCAGTCTCGATTATCAATCCCGATTTGCCGTCGCCGTTGCCATCGGGCATTGTCATTGATCCAGATTTACAGGCTTCATTAAGCGGAAGCGGAGGAGGCGGTGGTTCAATGGGTGGTTCTCAGCGCTCGCAACAAACAGGGGGAGCGGCGGGACCTGCGCAAGTGACGTTAAGACAATTTGCGATGTCAAGAGGAGTGAGAGATCCTGTTCTGACGGTACGGCGGTTCGATTTTGTGATCCAATTCGCTTGGGAAGTAACCCCGCCAAGCGTGCGGAAGCAAAATGCGGAAAGTGCGACAGGATACGCAAATTAGGGCAAAATTAGTACAGAGTGATGGAGCCGGCATTCCGGTTCCCTTTCAAACACATTAACCTTACGAAACAGCCATGACAAAGAAAGTTGAATTCAACATGGAAATGGTCAAGAAGTATCTCTTCTGGGCGTGTACTCCGATAGGGGTGATCGTTGCGGTCGCTGCCGGCTGGATGGCGATAAGTTCCACCGCTAATGAACTGAATACCCAGAAACAACAACTGGAAAACCAAAAAAAGGCGATAAGCACCCTTCGCAGCGGTGCGGCGGCGCATCCCAACCAAGGAACGATAGACGCGATAAGCGCGAAACGAGAAGAATTGGTTACCAATGTCCATGCCGCTTGGGTAACATTGGAACAGGATCAGCAGAGCCAGAACCGTTGGACGGGACTCGCGGATAGAGCGATTCAAGAAGTCGAGGGCAAGAATTTTTTGGATACGTTATCCAGTACCACGCTGCAAAGTTACCTTTTGTTTGCCCGGAATGTAATCAATGGTTTGCCGGACAATCGCAGAGCGCAGGAAAATCGCGGACTACTGGAAAACCCCAACGACATCAGACGGGTGCAGCCGCGGCGATTACAGGATGGGCAATGGGTGTCTATCGAACAAACCATGCTCACTGAAAGCCGCGGGGGTGGTGGCGGTGGCAGTCGATTTGCCCGTGGCGGGGGTGGCGGTGGCGCTTCGCAAAGTACATCTGCATCATTGATGCCCGGCGATCAACTCCGAGGAAAAGTCGTTTGGAATAGTCCAGACTTGGACTTTACAATGAAAGATTGGGGACAACAACCTCAATCCTTTGAAGTGTGGCTGACACAGGAAGACCTCTGGGTTTATCAAGCACTACTTTGGGTGATTGCCGAGTCAAATAAGGGGGCAGATGTTGTGGAAAATGGCATCCCCATTGCTGCATCCGGTGCTGGTTCAGGAATGGGTTCGGGGGCAGGATCAGCGGGTGGAAGACCACTGGACCTCAGTCGTTCCGTTGTCAAAGAAATTATCGAACTGGCAATCGGCAGAAGAGCGGCGGTGGAACTGGAAAAACAATCGAGCCGTCGTATTGGTACGAGTGCTCTCGGAATGGGAAGTATGGGTGGAGGGATGGGAGGAATGGACGGAGGCATGGGAAGCATGGGAGGAGGAATGGGTGGCATGGGCAGTATGGGCGGAGGAATGGGCGGCATGGGAGGAGGTATGGGCGGCGGAATGATGAGCGGGGCGGAAATGGCAGAAATGGCAAAACGTGAGGCAATGATGGGGCGGTATGTTGATGCCGCCGGTGCGCCTCTTACGGAACCGGATTTTACCGGACAGTTTCGCCGAATGCCGGTTTACCTCAACCTCCGGGTCGATCAACGTTATATTTCCGATGTTCTTGTCAACTGTGCAAACTGTCCGATGCCCATCGACGTTCTGTGGGTAACTGTTAATCCTGGCAACACGCAACCCTTCGACTATTCATCCGCTGCCGGAACAAGCGCGATGGGTGGTTCCATGATGGGCAGTTCGGGACGTGGGACTGGCGGTTCATCGGGACCGATGCGTTCCTCCGGCGGCGGATCGCGGGGTGCTTCCGGCAGCACGGGGAATGTAGATTTCGGTCATCATGAAGTGATCGTTGAGATATTCGGTTGTATCAACATCTTTGCTCCGCCGAGCAAAGACTTAATTACAGGTGGAAATGCCGCAATGTAGATCGCCTGTTTCCGTAGATCGCCTGTTTCCGAAAATCGGGCATCAAGTTTTCTTCTTTTCAACTATTGAACATTATGAAATCGACAAAGACAAACAAAAGTGGGGTTGGGGGGGCACAACAGTTCCTCATTTGGCATGGCGAAAAAATAGCCGTGGGCATTGTGGTCGTCGTGGCATTATGGTTTGCCATGCAAGGGTTAGGCTATCAAGCATTGACTTGGCAGCCGAGCGACCTTGAAAGGGATGCCGAGGCAACCCAAACCGCTATCAGGGACAGTACACGTACCGCAGAAGACGAAGACGTTGCGTTCCCTGATCCTGATCACGCAACATTTGCCCAACAGATTAGAAACCCGATTCCCACTGAACCTTATCGCACCGGAACCTTGTGGAATTCGAATGGATTTTCCACTTCCCAACAGACCGGTGCACGGGCACAATCGTCGGATTATTGATTGTTATGAAGCGGTCAAGGGGCATTAGACCTGAATGGGACAGGAACGAAGAGGGCGGTGTCAAAAAGTTGCTGCGGTTTCTTTTCCGGCACGGCGAAAAAATCATTGCGGGTGCTCTTGTCATCGCGGCAGTGGGGCTTGCTTTACAAGCGGGGACTCACCAGCCTCTGCCTTGGAAACCGAGCGATCTGGAAGAAATGGCGAATCAGACGGAAGAAAGCATCAGGAATAACGACCTTACCTTGGAAGATAAGGAAATAAAGCTCTTTGATTACACAGCATATGCCAAACAAATTAGAGAAATAGTCCCCGCTATCCCTTATCGTAGCGATACCGCATGGTATCCGGTGCTTCGTCCTACTCCGCAGCCGCGCGGTGGTTTTGAAATATTGACCGCAAAATCATTAAGAGCCGAAGCGGTTCGTCGGACGAACAGAAACGCACAGGGAAGTCCCGCTGAACAATGGCAAAGACCATTACCGCTGCCGGAAATGATTGAAAGCAACCAACCCCCGGTTCAAAACGCCCCCGCAATTTGGGTTAATCTTTACGGAACAATTCCAGTATGGGAACAATGGGATATATTTCAGCAAATCTTCAACAGCACCGATCCCGCTGACCGTCCCGAATACGTTTACTACGAATTGGACAAAACAGAAATCAAACGGAACGAACCGTCTGTCTGGCAACCGGTTTTCGCTTTTTCTACCGATGAACATCCAGCAGATCGGCTTATTCCTTTTAGGCAACAACAGGAGGCATTGCAGGAACAAGACCTACTTTTATTTTCTGATCTCAATGTCGAACCTGCCAAAACTTATGCCTACCGGATTCGATTATATGCACGTAATCCCAACTACAACCTTCAAGAAACATCTGTCCAAGCGGGGGTGGATACGCAAAGTAGATTTATCCGATCCGACTGGAGTTCTTTTGCAAGAGTTTATGTACCTGATCGGACACTGGTGCAGTTACGTTCCGTACCCCCTGCCGATGATACATTTTTTCCTCGTCAGACAAACCCGTTAAGACCAGTACGGGGAACGCTGGTTCTGGACTACTTCGACATCGAACAGGGGTTGTCATTGCCATTGGTTGAAATGACCGGTGTTCTTCGCGGAACACTGGGGAACATATCAAGGGATGATGCGAACAGATCCATCAACAGAGGTAACATCAGTGATATTGTCATAAACTATCCCGAAACCGGTTTACGTTCCAACGTTTGCGTAATGGACTTCTCCGGCGGCAGAAAATTACAAAAAAAACCGACATCTCCCGATCTTTTTGTTCCCAGCAGGGCACTGTTACTCATGCCCGATGGCTCAATACAAACAACTTCCGCAGAACCGGAACTATTCTAGAGCGTATCACGATTTGGTCTGGACATTCTTGTTTTGGTGTCCGGCATGAAGAATACAGTTTCGTTACCGCTGAATTGCCAAAATTCCCAAATAACAAGTCCAGAGCAAAAGCGGATACGCTCTAGGTTGTGTTTACACTAATTTTTCATGAAGATGCATATATTTGCGAATCCGATGAATGCGTTATATGTTTCGTCGAGTTTATCATATCGTGTGTGAACTCTTCGGAACTCCTTGATAAACTGGAAGTTGCGTTCTACAATGTTTCTCCTCTTATACAACTTCTTGTTGTACTTCCACGGTTTCTTGCGGTTACTCTTCGGGGGAACCACCGGTCGCATGCCGCACTTTTTCACCTTTTTACGAAAACCATTCCCCTCGTATGCCTTGTCCATAAGCAACGATTTTTTTGCACAAATCGTCTTCGGAACTTCCTCCAACAATTTTTGTCCTT
>Ga0209755_10007610_pt1 | contig 11713 bp, 10 predicted proteins | sample TergutCo191P1_FD_187301 | JGI IMG/M metagenome (GOLD analysis project Ga0209755, IMG submission 187301) | Cornitermes sp. P1 segment gut microbial communities from Petit-Saut dam, French Guiana - Co191P1 (SPAdes) (version 2) | ecosystem: Host-associated > Arthropoda: Insects > Digestive system...
TGATCTTCAGCGCCAAGCCTGTCGTAATTTTTATCGGAATCCCATTCTTCCAATTCTACGACTAGCTGAATCTCTTTGCGATCCCTGATCGCCCTTACCCCAAAAAGATGCGTTATGTTGATGATGCCAGGCCCGCGAATTTCCATGTGGTGTCCGATTATTTTATTCGCGCCTGCTCCCATCAATATATTTCCGTAAATACAATTTATTTCGACAACGTCATCGGCGACAAGGCGGTGCCCGCGGTGAATAAGTTCCAAAGCCGTCTCGCTTTTTCCTACGCCTGAATCGCCCTGTATAAGAATTCCAAGACCGTAAACCTCGACAAGCACGCCGTGTACAACCTGACGTGGAGAGAAAACTCTTGAAAGGATACGCATAATTCTCGCAGAAAAATCCGCCGAGCCAAGGTCGGTCTGTAAAATCGGGCATTGCGCGTTTTCGGCAATATCAAAGAATTCTTTGTGCGGGCACAGGTTATGGGTAAAAATGCAGCAGGGCATCGAATAATTAAACATATCCCTGATGGTTTGAGATTTTCCATCGTTTTCAAGCTGCCGTAAAAAAGCCACCTCTCCGCGCCCGAAAAGCTGTATTCTCTGGTAGGCAAAATCCTCAAAAAAGCCCATAATCGCGCCCATTGGCCTGTTTAAATCGGGAATATCAATCGATCTGCTAAGCCCCTTCCGCGCTCCTATGCAACGCAGGTTGAGGGAGTTGTGCTCCTTGAGATCGAGATCAATTAGGTCGAGGACAGTGAAAACCCTTTCCGCCATGCCTTAATTTTAACGGTTTTTTTGTTTACTTGCAATGTGGGGTATCTTGACATTGCAAATTAATCATCTATAGAATGAAATTTAGGAGATTTTATGAATACAGTTACATTATCAAAAAATAATCAATTGGATTTCCCCCAAAATATAAGTGAAATATATGGTTTAGAGACCGGTGATACTTTTGAATTCATTTCTTATAATAATAGAATTGAACTAATTCCAATAAAACCAATAAAAAAAATGAAAGGTATATTTCAAGGAATAAATACGAATATTATACGGGAAAATGACAGGATATGAATATCATTGATTCATCATTTTGGCTGGAATATTTTGCTGGTACTAAAGCAGGGGATATTGTTTCTGACATAGTTGAAAATACAAGAGAATTGGTAGTTCCTGCAATTACGCTTTATGAAGTATTTAAAAAATTATTACTTGAGCGAAATGAAGATGATGCTCTTCTCGCGGTTGGACATATGAAACAAGGCAAAGTTATTGATTTGACTGAAGAATTATCATTATCTGCTGCCAAAACAAGTATAAAATATAAGCTACCAATGGCTGACAGTATTATTTACGCAACAAATTTAAAATATAACTGTACTTTATGGACACAAGATCAACATTTTTCTGGATTAAATTCTGTTAATTATTTTGAAAAAATAAGGGATGGTGAATAATCGACATATTGCAGAGAAAATGAACAAGGTTTTTTGTTGTTTTTGTCTTGTTCTTGGATTAATTTTCCGTTTCGGGCTGTAATATCTGCTCCACTTGATTTGTAATGCGTTCTACTATGCGTTGGGTTAAGTCTTTTCTTTCTTTTGTGGATAAACATTCAAGGTAATCTTCCGCTTCCTGAATATTATCGTCTTTTGGCTCTGAATCGTCTACAAATAGCCTAAAAGGTTCAATATTTAAGGCATTAGCGATTTTCTCAACCATAGCCAAAGACGGAACACGGCTATTTATCTCAATTTCCCCTATGTAACTGGTCGATGTTTCAAGCATCCCAGCCAGTTTCATCTGGGAAATACGGCGTTTTTTGCGGTATTTCTTCATATTGTGGATAAAAACCTTCATCATTTCCATGTTTTATATGCTAATTGTTGATAAACCTTTGAAACAATACGTTCTATGCAAATATTTTAACTATTTTATGCTCTGTGTGCGGATATTATAGACAAAAAAATATATAATTGGTATAAAGAGATAAAAGGGGTTATTTTGATGGTAAAACTGGCAAAATTGTGGGGCATTATTGCTATTGTGGCGGTAATCGGGGTTATGGTGTTGGGGTGTAAAGGTGAAGCGGAAATCTGGGGTGCAGAAGACGTAAATGTACCTAAGCTTATCGAATGTAGTGATTGCGGCGAAGTAATACATGAATGTGTATGTATATCTGTTCAAAATCCTGTTGCAACGGATTTTATTATTGGTAATTTAACGCAGACCGCAGGAAGTGTTACCGCGGTAACGATCGAACCAAAGACGGGAAAATCAAACGGTGAGATAACTATTTATTATGACGGATCGACTGAACTTCCTACAGCAGCAGGAACCTATACAGTAACTTTTGATGTAGCGGAATCAACAGGATGGAATGCGGCAAAGGGATTGAACGGCGGGATGCTTACGATCAATAAAGCAGCGGGCAGCTTCCAGATACTTGCTGATATTGATACAACATATATGCCTACATTAACACTTGCGGATTTGACATTGCCAACAGGCTATACATGGAACTATCCGGCAACCAGTTTGCATGCAGGCAATGGACAGCAATATCCTGCAACTTATACCGATCCAAGTGGAAATTATACAGCAGCAAGCGGAAATATTACGGTTAATGTGGCAAAAGCGAATGGTACTTTTGGTAATCCTTTGGAAATTAATACAACTTATACACCTGCATTGACACTCGCAAATTTGATCTTGCCAGCCGGTTATTCATGGAACTATCCTACAACCAGTTTGAATGCAGGCAATGGAGAACACTTTCCTGCGACTTATTCCGATCCAAGCGGTAATTATACTGTAGCAAGTGGAAATATTGCGGTAAACGTGGCAAAAGCTCCAGGCGTTTTTGGTACACCTTCAGCAATCAATACAACTTACACACCTACACTAATACTTTCAAATTTGAACCTGCCAACTGGTTATATATGGAACAATCCGGTAACCAGTTTGAATGCAGGTAATGGAGAACATTTCCCTGCTACCTATACCGACCCAAGCGGTAACTACACTACAGCGAGCGGAAATATTACTGTCAATGTGGCAAAAGCTACTGGGGTTTTTGGCACTCCTTCGGTAATCAATATTACTTATGAGCGTATGCTGACACTTGCGAATTTGTCCTTGCCGTCAGGTTACGCATGGAATAATCCGGCAACCAGTTTAATTGCAGGTAACGGACAATCATTTTCTGCAACTTACATTCATCCAAGCGGAAACTATACAGCGGCAAGCGGATTTATCACGGTTAATGTCGCAGAAGCTTCTGGCGATTTTCCAGCTTTAGCAGAAATCAATATAACATATACGCCTACGCTGACACTTTCGAATATTACCTTACCAATCGGATATGTTTGGAACACTCCTACGACTGTCTTGAATGCAGGTAATGGACAGCATTTCTCTGCGACGTATACCGCACCTAGTGGCAATTTTAAACCTGCAAACGGAAATATCACAGTTAATGTAGCAAAAGCAGTCGGTACTTTTGGCAGTCCTGCGGCAATCAGTATTACTTATGAACCTACACTGACACTTGAGTATCTGACCTTGCAGACTGGGTATGTATGGAGCAATCCGGCAACTATTCTAAATGCAGGTAACGAACAGTCATTCCCTGCAACCTACACCCACCCAAGCGGAAACTATACAACGGCGAGCGGAAATATTACTGTTAATGTGATAAAAGCACCTGGTGTTTTTGGCAATCCTTCTGCAATCAATACAACTTATACACCTACGTTGACACTTGCAAGTCTTGCTTTACCCGCTGGTTATACATGGAACTCTCCAGCAACAAGTCTGAATGCAAATAATGGTCAATCATTCCTTGCGACATTTGCTGATCCATGCGGTAACTACACAACAGCAAGCGGTACTATTACTGTAAATGTAGCAAAAGCAGTTGGTACATTCAGCGCTCCTAATCCCATAAACATTACTTACGAATCCACACTCATACTTGCGAATATTGCTCTTTCATCGGGTTATACATGGAATGTTCCTGCGACTAGTTTAAATGCAGGTAACGGACAATCATTCCCTGCAACTTACATCCACCCAAGCGGAAACTATACAGCGGCGAGCGGAAATATAACGGTAAACGTGGCAAAAGCTCATGGAGTTTTTGGAAATCCTACGGTAATTAATACAACTTATACACCTACACTAATACTTTCAAATCTGAACCTGCCAACCGGATACACATGGAACAATCCGGTAACCAGTTTAAATGCAGGTAATGGACAATCATTTCCCGCAACTTACACCAACCCAAGTGGAAACTATACAGCAGCGAGCGGAAATATTATTATTAATGTAGCAAAAGCAAACGGTGCAACAGTTAGTACCCCTACTCTTGCATCCAGAACACACAATAGTATAACAATAAATATTATAACTGCACCTGCAAATGGACAAACCGTGGAATATGCTATAAACACAGTTAATATAGCGCCAACAGACGGCTGGCAAACAGGATTGACATTCAGCGAGCTTTTCTCAGGTACAACGTATTACATTTTTGTTCGCGCATTAGGTAATAATAATTATCAAATGGGTACAGCAAGTGACAGTTTGCCTGTGTCAACATTGAGTGGTATTCTGAGAGATAAAATTGAATACTATTGGTTAGATGAACACGATAATCTTGTTACAACAAGCAACGGTATAACTGCTATTGAGGTAGGTAATACTTTGACTATTACTGTACAGAATATGGAAACAGGTTATGTAGTTAAACAATGGCATATTAATGGTACTAATATTAATCATAGTGGAAATACTTATAATTTCATAAGTATGGTAACTGGAAAACAGACAATTGGTTTGTTTGTAGAAAAGAATGGTAAGCTTTATAGTACTAATATTATCATAACAGTATATTAAGGAGAATAGAAATGAATAAAAGAAAGCAGTTTATTAAAAACATGAAGTATTGTTTGCAATTCGGAATAACATCTATTTTAATGATGCTATTTATTTCTTGTCCTGATGTTTTTTTTCCTGAGCAGAAGCATACGCAACTTGAAGAAGGTTATGGACGAGTAAGTATTGATTTTTCCGGTGGTGAGGGGCGAACTATTTTCCCTCCAACTGTTTTTGATAGGCATATATATAACTTTGGTAAAATGCCTGAGGTAACTCGTGAAGTGACTATTGATATGTATGATTCTTATGGTGATGGTTGGTCAGGTGCATTACAAATATATGTAAACGGTGTGCTTATTGCTAGTGGTATAAAGGTGCATACTAATGCCGCTAATAATATACCGAATAATCAAAGATACACTAATACATTTAGATTTAATGTTAAAACGAATGATATTGTTAATATATATTGTGTTGGAGAGCCTAATCAAAGTGAAAATTCATTTATTATATATTACACTGATACCCCACCTAGTCCGGCGTTTAATACCAGTAATAACATCTCATGGAATGGAATAAATGCATTATTTTACAGATTACGTAATTCAATGAGTAGCAATACAGATTACACAAGAACATTTTTTGCTAATAGTGTAATAAAAGAACCTGATAATGATGGATTTTTTACTCTTGAGTTTGGAAGTTACAAAGTGGCAGTGCAAGCATATATTGGTAATAATGAGGCTTATACTCTTGCGGCGATCGGTACATCAGAAGAGTTTAATGTTGCCTCAAGTATTAACGATCCTGTTAAAGTTACCTTTCCTGGATATTCTTCAGGTTTAAAAGGTAAATTTAATTACTCAATTACCTATCCTGATGGAGCCGAGACTATAGTTTCATTAAAGAAGTGGCCGAATTTGAACAATATTGGATTATCTCCTAATAAATTGAATGAGTCAAATCATATATTTGAAATGCTTGAACTGGAAACAGGTTCTTATTTATTAACCGTTCTTATTTTAAAAAATGGACAGTATATAGAAAGAAGCGAAGCGATCCATATTCATCAATCACTGACCACTAGCTATGTAAATATTTTTAATGATGATGATTTTCTTGGAAATGAAATTACCGTAACGAATTCAACTGAATGGGATGCAGCTATGAATACTATTAGAAATGGCGGTAGTGGTATAAAAGGAAATTGTAAAACTTATACAATTAATATCAATGGAAATATCAATAGAAATTTTACTTCTTATGATCTTGGTTCATTACAATTTATTGAAGTAACACTAAAAGGCAGTGGAACTCTTTATGGTGTTTCCCTTGGTTCTAGTTCGCAGATCAGAGAGCATCAAAAATTAATCATTGATAGTGAAAACATTACTTTAAACCAAGTGACTCTTGAATATGGTGGATTACTTGAATTTATTAATGGCACTATCGTAGGTAGGGTGTATATTGATACTAAAATATCCGCAGGAATTAATCAATATCTGGATCTGGATACAAACTTTACTATAAGTGGTGGAAGAATTAATTATAATGTTGGTTCTAGTGTCGTTACTGTTAGTGGTGGTAACATGAGTGGTAATCCGGTTTTTACAATGAAAGGAGGATCTATCAGTGGTGGATGGTATGGCGTACAAGGGTATTTTACCCAGATGCTCATGACCGGAGGAATCATCAATGGTAATGGCTTGGGAGTTTGGCAAATTGGTGGTAATTTCATTATGACAGGAGGTGTTATAAGTGAAAATACAGGATGGGATTGTTTAAATAGTCGTTATGTTGTTGGTGGGGTATTTGTTTATGGAGGTGCTTTTATAATGGAAGATGGAAGCATTAGTAATAATATTGGTTCTGGAGTTTATGTTACTCCAGGTAGAGATGGTTATTCTTTCGATGGTAGTTTTACTATGGCAGGAGGTATAATCAGCGGCAACAAATATAATGATTCTTATTTCATGGGTGGTGTTGCTGGTGGGGTGAAAGTGGGTGGCAATTCTGGACAATGTGAAGGATATAATGTTACATTCACTATGACAGGCGGTATCATCAGTGATAATAACAGTGATAATACCAATAATGGTAATGGAGTAGGTGGTGTTTTTATCGGCGATTCCTCTAACAACGCCTCTTTTATCATGACGGGTGGAACTATTAGTGGCAATAATGGTCGTTATATTGGTGGAGTACGTCTAGACTGTGGCATTTTTACTATGACAGGCGGTATTATTAGCGGCAACAAAGGGGATATAGCTGGTGGGATATATACTAATAATGATAGGATTAAAGGTTATATTTCTTGTAGCTTCAATAAAACAGATGGCGGTATTATTTATGGGAATGAAGTAAATGGTATTGATGAAAATGGTATACCGCTTGCAAATATTACTAATTCTGGTAATGGGCATGCAGTATACTGGAGTAACTCTTCTTTACCTTTATATCGAAATAACACGCTGTACGAAGGTGATAATATCAGTAATAATGAATATATCAACTGGGATAATTATCATAACGAAATAACAGAAGTAATCGGTCCGGTAATCACACTAACCGCAGACACTTGGGCAGATGGCAATACTCCTTCTTATGGTGAGCAATGGTTTAGATTCACCGCAATCGCTAATACACAGTATGTACATGCTAATCGTTCGTTTCAATTATATGATAATAAATTGAATCCAATTGGAATAAAAAGTGATGGGAATTTTATAAGAAAATATTCAGTAACGATAGGGCAGGAGTACTATTTAAGAGTCGATGGTAGTGGTGCGTATCGGATTGGGTTTACGTCTGTATCAAAATCAAATCTTCCTTTTACTCTTACCGCTGATATTTGGACAGGTGGTAATATCCCTTCTGCTGGTGGTGAGCAATGGTTCAAGTTTATTGCAACCTCTAATACACAGTATATACATTGTCGCTTTGGTACATTAGCAAATCTTCATATTCAATTGTATGATAGCAACTTGGATACAGTTGGATCACAAACAACTTTATATAATAATTCAAGTTATACATCTCGATCAGTAACGAGTGGGTCGGTTTACTATATAAAAGTATGGCCTTTCTCTGTTTCCGGTAGTGGTACATATCTAATTGCGTTTAATGATTTAATAAATTCATCAACAATAGTTCAACCACCATCAATCACTCTTGTCGCTGGTACTTGGACAGATGTAAATATTATTAATAATGGTGAGCAATGGTTTAATTTTACAGCAACAGCTGCTACGCAATATATACATTTTATATGGGGAAATTTAACTAATGTTAATGTGTCTGTGTATAACGAAAGCCTGACAGCAATGATTGGCTCAGAAACAAATATATATGGAAGTAATGCGCAGATAAACCGAGCTTTAACTATTGGTCAAAAATATTATATAAGAGTAAGGCATTATTCTAGTAATAGTAGCGGTAATTATAGGATAGCGTTTAATGCATCTACGATCGCACCAGCTCAGTAGGATGTAAAAAATGAAATACTGTAGAGAGTGCGGAAAGGAAATGCATGACTATACTGATATGTGTCAAAATTGTGGTTCTCTTCTTTTTCAAGACTGTAAAATAACTAGACAACAAAAAGAAAAACAAAAAAGTAAGAATAAATTATTTAGTACAATAGATATCGTTTTTATATATTTTACGTTATTTTTAATATCTACTCTATTGGGAAGATTTATCAATAATATACCAGGAAATATCTCTATTATATATATTTTTCTCATAATAATTAGCATCGGTTCTTGTTTCATATATTTTATATTATATTTTATAACACATAAATCTAATCAATATGTTTTTTATTTAATGCTGGCTATGAATATTATTTTAATGGGAATAGATAATTATTTTGGTAATAATTTTCATATAATATTTCATACTGTATTACACTCTGTAATATTAATTGCTTTGTATATAGAGCTTAGAAATTCTTTTGAAAAGGATGATTTAATTGATTTTTTTCTTTATATGTTATTAGGTACAACTCTTTGGGGTTTAATTAGAAATACTAAACCAATATTTTTTTCAAATACTAATAATTATGATATTTACTTTATTTGGTATTTTATTATATCAATTATGATGTGTATATTATTTATCATTTTAATAATTAAATATTTGAATAGAAAAAAAAATACGAATATAAATGTGTATATTATATTATTTAATACTATTATATTAGTAAATATGACCATGTTATCATTTTTACGGTACTTAAATTTATTAACCAATATAAAAATATTTATAAATGATTTTGTAGCATTTACTATTCAAAGTATAATTATTAATGCTGCGTTATTCTTTACAATTAATAAAACTGGAGATTATAATAATATATTTAAAACAGGAATATTATTAATAACATTTAATATATTTAAAATAGCATTATTCAATTACGAAATCTTATATGAAAATGTTATTGTTATAAGGTCATTTATCATAAGTGGTATTCTTCCTATAATAATAAATATTGTAAGTCATTTTATAACTAGAAATATAAAAGTGAAATGTATTGAAGGCAATAACGTCGCATAACTAAAATGAAGAAAAACACTAAGATGCACCAAACAAATGAATAAATAATTGACTAATAACATAAAATATGTTAAAATACTGTAACCGTCAAAACAGCCGCTTTTACCGCCAGCAAGAAAAGCATAGTAAACTTCCAGTAAAAATAAATACTGGATGAAGAAGATGAGGTACAGTGAAGAAGAGAAAACAATGTGGTTAGAAGAATGGAAACTGAGCGGCATCGAACCTATGGTTCGCGAGAGCATGGGTATTCACAAAACAAGCAAAGACACACGGATTTTATGCTCATCAAGCAGCTGCATACTGCAGTGCTTGCATAATATCATCTCTTTCAAGATAGGGATAATCAGAGAGAAGTTCTTCAATGCTTATTCCGGCTCCGATTTGCCCTACAATCATACCCACAGTAACCCTCATACCGCGAATACAAGGTTTGCCGCCCATAACGGTAGGATTCTGTGTTATTCTGTCTAATGTCTCATCATACATAATGAAAAGATAACATAAAAAAGAACAAAAAACAATTTTGATCCTTAGTGCGCCTTCTGTGCCTTTGTGGTAAAAATTCTTACTTCTCGGACACCTCCAGTTCGAGTGGTTAGTGGTTAAATTCTTGAATTTCTACTGAAGAGTATTATTAAAGCCCAAGCTCGTTGTGAAAATATTTTAATGTAGAATAACGGCATAAGGAAGAAACAGGAAGCTCCGGATTTTTCTGCCTGCGAATAATTTCCATAAATACCCATAAAAATACCCCCAAATAGGGGGCGAAATTTGGGCTTTCTTTTGATTAACGTGATTGCGCCCTACAATCACTTCACCGATCGAACTTTCTTTTGATTAACGTGATTGCGTTCTACAATCACCTCATACGTTATATATAAGGCATTATTTGGAAATTGTCAAGGTTTCGCAAATTATTATGCCGGCGTGCAGTAGAACCTTAACACCCACTATAAAACCGGTAGATACCTTCAACACTGATGACATCAGGCAGATACGTCAAAAAACCGGCTTAAGCCAGGTAATTTTTGCCGGCTCACTGGGTGTCTCCCCCAAAACAGTTGAAGCATGGAGAACGGCAGAAACAAACCCGAAGGAGCCTCCCTCCGATTACTTGAAATCGTTCGGGATGATCCTGGGTTTTTAAGGCGATTTCAGGTTTAGGGAACGTAGACATTTCGTATCGTTCGTAGTTAAATTCTTGAATTTCTACTGCCAAAGTATCGAATGTTTTATTTCAATATTTTGAATCAAACTTTCTCATCATCCTTAAACAACTCCGGCACTTCATTTTGCAGAAAATCCCTGACAATTTTTGTATGAGAAAGCACTAATCGCATATCTTCATCAGAATTTAGAGTGTTTTTTTGATCAGCCATAAATTCTAATTCCGTCTCTTGATACTTTACGTTCAAGTGTAAAATCATCAAGGCGATCTAAAAAATCCTTTTTCTTTTTTGCGACAATATCAACAGCCATTGTTTGATTTCGTGCAATTGCAAATCGAATTTGCAAACCTGCGTCAATGTCTCTCATTTGAACTTCATCTTTCAATACGACATATAAATCCAGATCCGAGTCCTTGTGCGGTATACCGTAAGCGTAAGAGCCAAACAGGTAAATTTGCTCTATCGGTATGGCGTTTATGATGAGTTCTTTTAGCTTGTCCAATTCCGTCTGGATTGCTGAATTCATATAGCTATTGTAATACTGAAAAAACGGAAAAACAAGACCTGTTTTGTTTCCATTGCTTATGCGGATGTTGTAAAACTAAATTTACAAAGGAAGCAAAGACACGCAGGTTTTATGCTCATCAAGCAGCGGCATACTGCAGCGCTTGCATAATGTCATCTCTTTCAAGATAGGGATAATCAGAGAGAAGTTCTTCAATGCTTATTCCGGCACCGATTTGCCCTACAATCATGCCCACAGTAACCCTCATACCGCGAATACAAGGTTTTCCACCCATAACGGCAAGTTCAGCGTGAGCGGAACAATTCTGAGTTATTTTGTCTAATGTCTCATCATACATAATGAAAATATAGCATAAAAAAGAACAAAAAACAACTTTGATCCTTAGTGCGCCTTCTGTGCCTTTGTGGTAAAAATTTCTTACTTCTCGGACACCTCCAGTTCGAGTGGTTCGCGGTTAAATTCTTAAATTTCTACTGCCAAAGTATCGAATGTTTTATTTCAATATTTTGAATCAAACTTTCTCATCATCCTTAAACAACTCCGGCACTTCATTTTGCAGAAAATCCCTGACA
>Ga0209755_10007611_pt1 | contig 11712 bp, 8 predicted proteins | sample TergutCo191P1_FD_187301 | JGI IMG/M metagenome (GOLD analysis project Ga0209755, IMG submission 187301) | Cornitermes sp. P1 segment gut microbial communities from Petit-Saut dam, French Guiana - Co191P1 (SPAdes) (version 2) | ecosystem: Host-associated > Arthropoda: Insects > Digestive system >...
TTTCTTTTGTGGGATGGGGGTACGAGATCTCGTGTGTAATGAGTAGGCAGAAGGGGGGGTTGTGGATATATGGGTTTCTATTGTGCTAACCTAAGTTTTGTACAGTTTAGATCTATGATATTGGGCATTATATGTATATTTATACATTGGTTATATGGTTATTGATGCACAGTGAGTAGTTTTGTACAATACAATATGTAATAAACATATATCTACCACAAATTAGTTGTGTTAAACAACTGATTAAGCCAATATAGTTTATAAAGACACAACGGGGTTGACCAACCATATGATCTGGTACATAAAGACTGTGACAGCTCAGACATTATAGTGACTAAGCTGTGGGCTGGATCACTACAGTTCAATTCCCAATATGGGTAGATATTCTTCTCTTCTATAGTATGTTCCAACTAGATATGAAGCTGATGCTCCCACCTTTATCTTCAGAGGTAAAACAGTTAGCCATGAATCTTACTTCTCACCTCCATCTACTGCTAAATTTAAGAATGTGTACAGCTACACCTGCAAATCCACTTCCTCATACATACTGATAGTGTGGCACTTAACCCTTTGAAGCCTAACGACCCTTATAGTGGTCGTACCGCACCGCTAACCTCTAAACATTGCATTTTATATATTTATTCAACAAATATAGGTACCGAATATTTTAAACATGGTATATACTCTCTGTTTTTTCCTCTTCAAAATGCAGTTCGTTTCATAATTCTAACGTATTTGGTCCCTGTATTATTCACATTTTATATACAGGGAGTGCTAAAATTAAAAAAATAATTCCGGCACCAAAAGGTTAACTAAAACAAGAGACAACCAAACATCTTAGGGTTTGACAGAATGCTGAAAAATAGAATGAAATGTACACTTAACCATGAAATTCAATTCAGTTGACAACTGTATGGTGCAGTTACAATTAACACCAGGTGACAATGAATTATTTCCTCAATGATTTATCACAAAAAAATTCAAACAAGTTACAAAATGTTGCAGCCACATGCAGATAAATAACATAGTGTGTACTGATGTCACTCAAAATGAAATATTCCAGTTCATTTTAAAATCGTATTCATTTGTTAGAACTGGTAAAATGCCAGTGCATTTTGGCACTCAGAAATGTACCAAACAGCTCAACTGGTGTAGTGACTGTCAGTGGCTACTAATTTTCAACATTCATAGTAGCAAAGCTGATTAATTTGATGATAAAAATACTGCCACTTATTGCCTGAATCGATTAGACTGATCATATGTAACTGAAATGACCAAAGAGTTTTCATCAGTTGGTAGAGGGAAAATTATGCCAACAATGGCAAAACTGAAGTGCCTAATTCCTGAACATATTTAAAATGGCAACTTTGATAACATAAAAAAAAATTAATACCAATACAGTGTTACTTTTTGCATAGCCTTGAAGACTAGCAGGAAGTGTTGTAACTTTAGGTGAGTGACCTTTCACATGTGGGAAGCCTTGGTGTTGCCACAGTTGTGAAAAATGCAACTGACAATTCTAGACTGTTTACATGTGAGCATACACGTGTGTGTGTGTGTGTGTGTGTACAAATTGTTTCTGGTAAAAACTTGAACCTACCTTAGCCAGAAGTGAGTCAAAATAAAACCAGGCAAGAAACAGAGCTTATGAGAATAGGGTTTCGAGGCACAAAAATGATAACAGATTACAGTATTTTCTAAACAGAAAACCACCAGTAATCAAGCTATCCTCCCTCTTCAAACAGTAACATGTACAGAATGAACAGAGACTGTATTACTCTTTTATTTCGGGGGGGGGTTTAAAAGGGAGGATGAACTTGCATTTGTTCATTCCCATTCTTGTCTTATCATACTTCGATGCTATTTGACTTCCACAAGTTCATAATCCTTTACAGTCATACCTATTGTATTTTAAAAACACAAACAGTCTTTTTCACAAGACTGGAGAACTGGACACAGCACCAAATTTACTTCTACCTGCAAGGAAATATCATGGCATGTCTTCACAGATTTCACTCAGAGCATCAAAAATTCCACTTCTAAATGGTAAGTTGCAGTTACTCGATACACTGTTCAAGCTGCAAATGACACATAAACATTCCTTTTGCATGATGTACGAATGTTGAAAATATGACAACTTTAGGAGATCCTACAGTTTTGTGACTACCTGCACACAAGGATTCACCTTGCAACAGCTGCGTGTTTGTGTCCAGCGGCTGGTTTGAGGCTTGTGTAGCAGCCAGGGTAGCATTGCAGTTCTTGTCTATAACTAGCTTGTCACCTCGGTCACGATTTGTCTCAGTGACCAGTGGTGATGTTGTTTCTTGGTGCAGGTTGTGACGTCGTCTTCGATAACCACTCTCATAGTCAAGCTGTGCCTGCAAGTACACACTAAATCAGCTTCCTTCCAAACACGAGATAAGCCCTATGTAGCCAATTGGGTAAAGTCTTGTGTTTTTAGTTTTGGTGTGATGATTCTGTGTACTGGTGGTTCTGAAGATTATGATTGCTAAACTTTCCCAAACACTGGCAAACCAACCCAACACAGCGCTGTGTTACCGAAAAAAAAAATAAAAACACTATGTCTCAACACACTAATGAAAATCTTAAGACTACTCTACTCTTCAAGAAATTCAACATTTCTGGAGGACACAAAGGTTCAGCAGCATCACCATAGAAGCCCACAATCTGAATGTCTTAAGGCAGTTTGATCCAGTTCATGTCTTTCTAATATACTGTATTACCACAAGACCAATTCTAATATTATCCTTCCATCAAGTCCAAATATCTCATGTGACCTTTCAACTACATTCCTTCATAAGTTGCTCATTTTTCAGACACACTACATGTGCTGCTCCATGTTAACTCTGGATTCAAACACCATACAGTAACTACAAAGCCATGAGAAATAAGACTAAATGTAGACAAAATGGTTATGTAGCTCACTCCATCTTTAAATGGTTTGAAGTCTTAAGTAAAATTCCCACTTGATTGAGACTTGTGAAAGTCTTACAAATCACATGTAATTTCAGAGGCATCTCTCTCTATAACCACCCTTCCAAGTTAATACTGTGGACCGGGTAGCGTAGTCAGTATAGCGACTGGCCACGGGCTGGATGGTCTGTGGATTGAATCCAGGTGGAAGCAAGATTTTCCGCACCTGTCCAGACCAGCCCTGGGGCCCACCCAGCCTCCTGTAAAATGGGTACTGGGTCTTTCCGGGGTGGTAAAGAGTGGTCGGGGCATGACGCTGACCCCTCATCCCCTTATAGTGCTGTGCACAAGAAAGAGTAGAGCTATACCTCTACTTCTCCTATGGGCCATATGGCTTGTACAGAGCCTCAGTGCCTGTACAAGGGTGCACTTTACCTTTTATCTTTACCAAGTTAACACTCAGCCAGCAAATGTTCAATCCATGGCAAATTTACAAAATAATTGACAGAACATCTTCCTTTCACATATGCATTTCAGATAAACATAAAAACAATTACAATCCACATATAATTTTTGTCAACTTTGTGACTATATCACAGTTCATGTGCTTAGCTGCTGTCTTCTTAACACAGAGGATCACGGGCATTTCACATGGGATTTGTGGTGAATAAAGTGGTACAAGGATAGGTCTTTCCTTGAGCACTTTGCTTTTCTCCTGTCCATACAATTCCAACAGTGCTTCCTATTTTATTCATATATAAACTGCGTCATGAACAGTGTGTGTGCAACTGCAGCTGCATTTTCCCACCAAACAAAAAATTAAAATCCATCTCCAGTATTGACTGTCCACAAGTTTACTGTTCATTTCACTCTTGAATTCATAGAAATATGACATACTTCAGAAGGGCTGCAGCATCTACCAAGTTGCACTATGGTACACTTTTCTTGATAACAACTGAAGTATGATATCACTGCATTCTTGCTGTATGAAATACAATGAAACATAGTATTTTATGGGATCAAAAATAACATTTGCATTACTCTTAGTACCTGAAACAGCAGTAATAAAACTCCACTGCCAAGGTGTACTGTAAAAACTAAGAGATCAAAAGCAGCACTGCTAATACAGTATGGTGAACCAATCTACAGAAGGTAAACGGTGAGGTTTAACCTGTACCTACGTCTAAGTCATGAAGGTAGAGAGTGGAAGTAGAGCTAGGGTTACATGCATTCTTAAGCACAACTCTACACAGGAATAAATGGCCAGCAACACAACCTGGCCATCCTTAAATCTGAGGGGAAAAACAAGACTCTGTACTCCTGCTGGAGACTAGATGTATTTCAGCATCACATATGTGGTGGTGAAGGACAAAATGGTCATTTATGCCTTCAGTAGTTCTTGAATTTTTAATCCAAAAATGAAAAATAATCCACAAACTGTTGCAAGAATAAGAGACAGTTACAACACCCATCTAACCTCAAGTTCCCGCCTGTTGTCTGGCTCAATGTTCTCTTGGTTGTTGTCAAGACTTGTGATGAGGTTGTCTTCCATCAGGTTGTCTGTTATCCGAGTAGCTCCCAGGATACCCGTTGCTGGTCGACTGAGTATGGCAGGTGAAGTGGTTGCTGCTGGAGGTACTGCATTGTCTGTTATGGAAGTTACATTCGGCACTTTTTCCCAGTCATAGGGGTCTAATTCTTTAACTCCTCGACGCTTCATGCAACGCTCAAACAAGCCAATCAGCATCTGAAAAGTATAGTCAAATTATACAAAAAATGTGTATGACTGTTCGTTCAACCCTTCAAATATGATAACACCAGACCCGTTTCATTTGTACTTAGGCCCGTAGCAGTTTTGCTTATTCACGAATGAACTACTCTGTCAGCGCTTGAGCATCACAGTTTTCCTTGCTCATTCATGGTTGTGCTTGCATAGTTAATACACAGGAGGCCACATCTGCTTCCCTGTCTCACTTAGTACCTATCTATACACTGAGTGTGATACAGAATACAACTTGGTTGTACTTTTACACTTTTTACAGCCAACTATTACCCTCATGTATTAATAATGACAGCTAGGGAAGTGTAATGTAAATGCTGGAGATAAACCTAAGGGGAACAAGAAAAGGAAAGTGATGTTTCTTTTACAGAGTTCTCACTGTTCTAAGATTTAATATTTACATAATTATATTATGGCCCTTGACATTTTAAAAATATGTCATAAGAATGCAAAGTCAGTAACAATTCTAATAACATCCAATTATGAAGTGTAAAATTGATTCTGTAACAATCCTTGGTAGGATGATGTGTTATTAATTTAAAAAATATCACTAAACACAATTAATTGAATCAAAATATATTTGACACATAATCTGTATAAAAAATAGGCTAAATCCTATACTTTGTACCTCAGACAGTGTTCCTAACCAATTCTGTTTTACATGCAACCAAAACTACATTTAGTCAAAACTGTCAGTTGACATGTTAAAGAATGTAATATTCTAATAACATGGAAGTGACTCTGACATCAGTCTACCCATGGTATTACCCACTTACAGCATAATCAGGCTTGTCTGCATATTCCAGTGACTGTATGTGGTCCAGGAACTGCCGTAAGTCTGACGGCAGGTGTTTCAACAGTAACCGATGGTCATACTTCTCTTTCATTAGGCCAACCTGCAATCCAGAGGAACATGCCAGTAGAATGTGTACAGGAAGCATGATGTTGCTGAATCACTCCCATATTTTGCATTTTACTTGCCTGTTCCTTGTCTTTGATCTTCCTCCATGGCAGTTGTCCATTCACAAATTCTACCAACATGTAGAAAAGCGACCACAAGTCATCATGGCGACCCATTTCCTGTAGCAGTATAAATCATAGCTGACTCAACTTATAACCAATTATTTCATGTAACTCTTGAATAATCATTACTTTAGAGGTAACTGTTAAGAAAAAATTGAAAAAGCAACACTTCTAAGCAAGAATTACAAATTCAGAGCCTGGCAGTCTATATTTCTGAGTTATGAAAAAGGTTCCATTCCAGTAAAACACAACTGAACACTTTAAATCTGAAATAAATAACAATAATTAACAATACCTACACACAAAAGAACAATTAACTACCTAATGTAATGGTATATGTTATTTTCAGAATGGTCTAGTTGAGCACTCAAGGACCAATCAATGCATGGTTCATCCTTGTTATCACAGCAGCCCCGCCTATCAACCCTGTCCTGAAAATGTTTACTCTAAAACACTTGTGTTTCTCACAGTGGTAAAACCAAAGATTCAAGTCTTCTAAAATGTTACATTATGTTAAATGGTAAACAGTCAAGCAATCTGAGATGAACAGCTATACCTGCCTGACACTGAAGATAAAGGCACTATAATCACTCTAAATATCAGCAAATATTTACCAGTTGTCACCATATAATATGTCAGAAGACTTGAATCTTCAATGTTCATATTACTGTGCAATATCACAAAGATTTTCTGAAGATTTGTTATAATACAAATATCATGACATTTCAACATAAGGTCTCTCTAACAAATTTCTTCAGGTATGTGTGTAAATATTTCTTATTTTATCACTGTGTGCCACAAGTTCAGCCCATTTCAACTTACCTGAACAATACAGGAATACAAAGCATGACACACACCATTAGGAAATTTGATTCATTCACAATCCATAAATGAACAAAATTTATGTCAACAGAATATAAACAAACAGTATTTTTAAAGATGAAAAATATTCGGTACAAAACTGCATACATCACGTTAATCTTGAACTGTAAAACTGCACGGAGAAATTATTATGAAAGCAGCAGAATGCTAACCTTGTTCTTGTGGGCATTAATGGAGGCATAACGCACAGTGCCTCTGAAGCCAGCTGCAGCACGAGGGGCACGCACCTCTCCTGTAGCTGTTGTATACTGTCGAGCCAGTCCAAAGTCCAACATGTATACTTTGCGGCAATTGTGTGGCAGCCGGCCAACAGAAAAGTTTGACTGAAAATCAAAATTAATTATTTGCTGTGGGAGCACTTAAATCAGAATACAATTATACAAGCAAGTGAGACAGTGACCAGAAACATCTCAATCAGTACATTACTTTAGTGTCTGTGGGGAGGGAAAAGAAAAAGAAAACTTTGAAATTCATGGCCTGCAATAAACATGTTACATTTTAACTCCATAACTGTACAATAAGATATGCTTAGACTCTTCAACACCTCTGTTTTAAATGGACTTTTCCAATTAAATATTATTATACATATATATTATATATTATTGTTAAAATATGCAACAGAAACTTGGACACTAACAAAGAGAGACAGAAAGCAACTGAACATTTTTGGAAGGAAAGTGTACAGAAGAATTTTAACCCCCTGTATATGACAATGAAAAGAAAATTGGAGGATATTAACCAATAAAGAAATTTATGTAAGCATTAAAAAACCTACTATAATAGAGACAATAAGGTTAAATAGATTACGTTGGTTTGGCCATGTACAGAGAATGGAAGAAAATCGAATTCCCAAGAGGGTATTATATATGAATTTGGGAACAACAAGATTGAGAGATAGACCAAGAAACAGATGGCAAGATGAGGTGAGAGAGGATGGAAGAATAGTTGGTGGAGAGGGTGGCAGGAAAAAGTACATAACAGAGAGGAATGGAAGAAGCTCCTGAGAACGGCAAGGAATTGTCGCATTCTGCACATGACAATGGAATGAATGAATTATATATTATTATATAACTCTCCCATAAAAAAGCATAGATACCTACAAATTTCCACAGAACATATCAATATACACTGTATTTGAAAATAAGAAACAAGGTTATTACACTTTTAAATTGTACAATACTTCTTATTTGAAACACAATTTCCTGAATGTTTCAATCCTCTAAATCATCATCACGGAATTCAAACTATTTAACACCAACAGTAAAAGCATGTGAAAAACTATTTTAATATCACACGTAAAATAGTAAGAGACATACATCTCATCAACTTATACATGATACCTTAAAATTAATACAACATATTCAACATAGCTAACATATATGACAAATAAGACACTGAGCAATAAGGTTCTAGGACTGACATTAAGGTGCAAGTACGGTTTGGTGCAAAAACCAATTGCAGCTGGTAGCTGTCACTTCAAGTCATGATCACCAAGGATTAGTGAAAAGAAAGTTCTAGCTCCATCAGTTCATCCTTAGCAGCCTCGTGTGTAAGTTGTGTTTTTCTTCAATGTCATGGCACATCAAGTGTTTTCTTCAATACCAGAGTACGGCACACGAACATCAAAGTCAGACTGGCACAACAGCTACAGTAACATATGGAATTCTTGACACTGTCTATGGTAATAAAGCTGTATCTTGTACACATGTCTGGGTGAATGGTTTTAACAGATTCACAGTGACGTGGGACCTTGGACATGATCCAAGAAGTGGGTGGCTAACAACTGCTCAAAATACAAACAGTTTCAAAAGTTCAAGAACTGATAGGCAGACACCGTTGAAAGACCGTAATATTTATGGAGGATCAACAGCCCACTGACTGGGAAGCAAATCATCAGATTCTTTATACAAATATTGAAAAAAAGGAAGATCTCTGTGAAGTTTGTTCTTCACAGTCTCACAGATAAGCAGAAGGACCACAGAGTCACTACCTGTGAATAAATCATCCAGACTTGGAGACAAATCCATATTTTTTGTATACCATCATTAGTGGAGCCAACAAATCTTTAGGGTTTCAGTATGATCCTCAAACACAATGTCAAAGCATGGACTGGAGAACAAAATCACTAAGGCGCACACTGTTTTGTTTGCTAAAGTTGAAGATGAAGGTGATGGTGATCACTGTTTTGATAAACAGGGTGTGATGCACAAAGAATTTTTGGAGAGTGCTTTGTATGTACAGGCACTAGAAGGGCTATTCAAGGAGATTTCAATGTGTGAGGCCATGATTTTGTGAAGAAGGCAGATGGTTCCTTTTGCACAAAAATGCCCCTGATCATCCTGCCAGGACAGCAAAGCATTTCTTGGAGAATCACAGCCTGGTGGAGATCAGCCACCCTCTTTAATCACCTGACCTGTCAGCCCACATTTTCCTGTTACCAAGTGAAAACTGCCTTCATATGATGATAATTACGGGACATCAAGAACATGAAGAAGGATGTAACTGCCAAATGAAATACAATTCCTTTGGACGCTTTCAATGGTTGTGTACTATAGCTTTCAGAAAGCTGTAAAATGTGTACTGCAGTCAAGGGAGATTACTCTGAAGGAAAATGAAAGAACTGCCTTCTCATTTTTTTTGGCCACGTGGTATTAAAGCTTTGCCAAACTTATATTTTAAACCGTCCAATATTTATGAATACATTTCAAGGTATTTACTCCGTTTTCTTTTTCTGATCTTGACTACCCCCTACCTAGAAACAGATGGTTTGCATTATTTTGGTCTATTTCCTGTTGTACTTTTCTTTTTTAATTTTTGTAATGTTCAGTAAGAGAGCAAGAGAGAGAGAGAGAGAGAGAGAGAGAGACACAGACAGACAGAGATCCTTTTAATTTGTTCTAATTATGGTAACATTACACTTCCTCTCATTGTAGTTTCTGTATTATCAAAGCCACTGTATCACCAGAGGTATGATGCAGACTGTGCAATCTGTACTATTGGTCACCCATTCTAGATTTTATTACATCCTTTACTATGATTTTAAAATAATATTACATATATGTTGATCAGGTATGTGAGTGTTTCTACTGTACTGTTCATACTGCAATAACCTTCCATATATATTTCATACTGTCAAGCAAGAGTGGATTTCCATCTATATAAACAAAACATGCAGGAAATTATGCTAAATGTGCAATGGCAGTATTATTACTGAACAAATCAACACTGAAATTGCTCAATCAATATCTTTTAAAATATATTCAAACAGGTATAGTTACACATACACCATTCAGCATAGCAAACCTCAGACATTCAACACAGAACCTCAGACAGCTTTGTGGCTGAAACTTACTGGCTTTATGTCCCTGTGTAGGAAGCCAACCTGATGGATGGAGTCTATCGCACGGAGAATCTGCAAGCCAAGACGGAGCGTGGTGGAAAGAGAGAAAGCGCCACGTGGCTGGGCCCTGCGGAGTTCAGCCAGATTTTTGCCCTGCAGCTGCATCACCACATAGTTGAATCGGTCATTGCGGCCACAGCCAATGAACCGACACACATGCTCCTTCCCTGAATGTGACAAGTCACAACAACATCCAGATGTTCTAATAGTTGCTGTAGCCTCACTCACAAAAATATATTGGCCAACAAAACAATTCCAGGAAACTGTTACCATCACCAACAGTTTCACTTGAAGAGCAGTGATATGTGATACCCAGTCAAACCCCAATAGGACACCACTAGGTGTTACCACAATTTGTGGTGGTATATCAAAGGTGGCAGTATATTAAAATGGTGGATGTAAATCAAGATTAATCTTTACAGATTTTCATGGGAGCTAAAATCAGAGGGAATTGTATCAGGGGGGGATTACAAGAGTGTGACTATATTTAAGTGATACAGACCTACCAATTTAAACCTCCTGGGTCCTTCAGTTTTGAGAACAGGCATGGGTCTAACAACCTAACAATATGCAAAGCATTTTGTTCTGAAATTTATGGAACTGAACAGATTCTGTGGTACCGCACAAGGACTGCCTCATATAATTTCTAAGATAAATCGTCATTTCCCAGATTACTCCAACCTCCTTTCTTCTCCACAAGAACACTTAAATGCATTACAAACTTTTGGGTAAAAATGTTCAGTTCTGGTGATACACAGCTGTGTCAAAAAAAATAAAAATAAAAATAAAAACCCTGTATAGACAACTTAAACCTACCCTGCAGCTTCTTCAGGACAGCTACTTCCATCTTCAGTACCTGCTTGGGCTGTCGAGCTGATTCCACTTTCAGTGCTACCTGCTCTTTGGTCACTAGATCTAGGCCTTCATAGATCTCTCCAAATCCCCCACCTCCTATTTTACGCACCTGTGTAAGGAAACATAATAGTACACATAATACTCACAGGTAAGGCTCAAGTTCTAGTACAGAGTTGTTATTGTTATTGTTGTTGCTGTTGTTGTCACCATTATCATCATTACTGCTGCTGTTACTGCTACTGGAGTAGTAGTACTAGTAGTAGTAGTAGTAGTAGTAGCAGTAGCACTACTAGCAGCATCGTCGGCAGCAATAATTCAGTTCAGTTCTTTATTTACCTACGTACTGATCCAAAAGCTTAATGAACACCTACAACAATGACAGTGGCAACGATGATGATGATGAGCATTAAGTCCCGGCCCATTAATAAGTGGCCAGTTGACAGCAGAGCTGCTGCCTGGCATGCCTCAGAAAGGCTCAGTATGCTTAGCATAGCATTTCTTCCAACACTGACATGCCAGGATTCAGTTACCAATTGTCATCAGTTGTTACAGCTTGTATGATCAGTATGAAACGGTTCATAATAAATGATATTATTCTTTTCACAGATTATTTTAGCTAAATATGAAGATAATCCAAAATATTCTTTTTAAACATAATATACTCGAAATGTATTAGGAAGAAATAATTGAAAAATAAAATTTGTAATAAGAACAGAACAGCAGAAGAAGCTACATATTCTAAGTCAAATGAAACACCAACTTGATGCAACACTGTGCAGGTTTTATTTCTGCAGAGTGACTCTGCAGAAATAAAACCTGCACAGTGTTGCATCAAGTT
>Ga0209755_10007612_pt1 | contig 11711 bp, 12 predicted proteins | sample TergutCo191P1_FD_187301 | JGI IMG/M metagenome (GOLD analysis project Ga0209755, IMG submission 187301) | Cornitermes sp. P1 segment gut microbial communities from Petit-Saut dam, French Guiana - Co191P1 (SPAdes) (version 2) | ecosystem: Host-associated > Arthropoda: Insects > Digestive system...
GTACTCGTTTCCCTGCTGGCGTGCGGAGGCACCCCGCCGCCAGCAGCCCCCGCCGCGGCTGGTATCCAGGCGGAGGCTGCCCCCGCGGCGGCTCAAGCCGCACCCGTACCCGTTGCACCTGCACCTGCACCCGCGACCCCGTACTTTACCGGAGACGGCGGCAGGGGCAGACGCATTGCCGTTATGCTGCCGGATGCGGTGGGGCTGCCCGCGCAGTATAGTTACCTGCCGGACGTGGTGCAGGGCGTACTGGTGCGCGATTTAACCCGGTTTTCGGCTATGGAGGTGCTGGACAGGATTCGCGTGGAAGCTGTCATGATGGAACTGGAAGAAGCGGGCCTTAGCCAGGGTACAGACGACTTTTTCCGCCAGCGGGCGCACATTGCCAATGTGGATTATTTTCTTCACGGAAATATCACCAGAACTGCCACGGGACATACTTTGCAGTTTCAGGTGGTGGGGGGAAGGGAAGCAAACCTTGGCTTAACCAGGGCTGCCTTTACTGAATCGCTTACGGTGGCGCAAATGGACGACCACACCGGCATACACCGGGCGTCTACCGAACTTTTAACGGGGATGGGCATAAGCCTGACAGACAGGGCCAGAACGGAGCTTGGCAGGGCCGAAGCGCGGCATACCATAAACGCGGAAGTTTTCCTTGCCCAGGGCATTAACGCCGAGCGTGCGGGCACCGTGGTAGAAGCCCTGTCCCGCTACATCCAGGCAACCCAGCACGACCCCACCCTGGGCGAGGCCGTAAGCCGCCTTAACGTGCTTACCGCCAGCGTGCAAAGCGGCAACATACGCTATGACGTGCGCAACGAAATCCGCTGGCGCAACGAGTGGCTGGCTACAATAGCGGAAACCAACGCGTTTTTCCTAAGATACGTGAGCCAAAGGCCGCCCTTAAACCTGGTATATACGACCGACATTACCCAGGGCAATATTGACTTTCAGCGCGGAACGGTAGAGTTAACCGGCATTACGGTAGCCTTATACCCAGACCTGGCGTGGTTCCAAACCATTAACATGGTGCTGGATACGGTTCGCGAAGGCCTGGCTGCTACCGGAAGATCCGCGCGGTGGGAGATACGCTGGCCTGCAAGCGGGGGAGATTCCGGCCTCGCACCTTTTGTTCCCCATTACAACGCATTTTGGGCAACCGTTGAAATAGTCAATGACCAGGGAAGAGTCCTGAGTAGCCAGCAAGTTGGGCTGCCCTACGGCTGGGGGGTTCAGAACCACCGCCTCGTACCTATAGCGGTAGCCCCGGTGCGCCTTACCTTTCCGGGGGTAAACCCTGACCACGTTACCGACAGGCTTACGGTAAGGATAGCCAACATTAACGGCATCCCTGCCGGGCAGGCGGCGGCGCAGAGCAATATCAGCATTATGACGCAGAGCGAGTTTTCCCAAAGGCCGGATTCCGATTTTCAGAGAGGCGTACCGTTCACGCTTGTTTCCTACAACGGAACTGTTCGGTCCCACTTTACCACCCATCCCATAAGTAGATTCGGTAATATCTCTCTTCACGGCGACCTTAACACGAGGGAAATCGAGCTCTCAGGTTCTGCTCGTATACATATTATATCACCAACAGTTACAAGAGTTAGTGGTGGTGGTACTGGTGGTGATATGCTAGTCATTCCTCCCAGTGTCAGGAATACTCCTAATCTGGAACTTTTTCCCCATGTTGTGATAGGGGCTAATGTCACTATGGATATCTGGGCGCATCATAGTGCTGCTAGCTTGGGACCACATTATAACAACTTCGGCAGAAGGGCCGGTATTTATACCAGACAGGGAAGCCGCCACGACCACAATGCCACATGGTCGCACAGACCACCCCAGGTGCCGCCGGTAGGGGCAGCTCCTGTCCAGGCAGCAGCGGCGATTGCGCCGGCAGCGCCTCCTGCCCAGGCCGCGCCCTCAACGCCGGCATCGGGCTTCATGTATGTCACTGCCGACGCCTTGAACGTCAGGAGCGGCCCTTCCACCAACCACGCGATTGCGGGCTCGGTAACCAGGGGCACGCGCGTCCAGCTTCTGGGTGCCAACGGCAACTGGAGGCGGATCAGGACCGGAAACACGGAAGGGTATGTCAGCATCAACTTCCTGGCGGCAAGCGCACCGGCGGCAGCCCCTCCGCCGGCAGCTCCGCCTCCGGCAGCAGAACCGCAGCGGGGACTTTTGGACAGGGCCGCTGATTTCCTGTTTGGGCGCTAAACCGGCGGGTAAACGCAAAGGAGATCTTACCATGAAAAAAACGGTTTTAGCGGCCTGTGCCGCCATCGTGCTCGTTTCCCTGCTGTCCTGCGCCGGTGCGCCCGCCGCAGGATCGCCCTGGGGCGGTTCCCGCTCCGCAATGCTGCAGGTATTCCCTGACAGCCAATTCATCGCGCAGCAGGGCAGAGGCGCAACAAGGGAGATGGCGGAGGCAAACGGAACAGCCGCCATAGCGCAGTTCTTTAGCAGCGAAGTTGTCTCCCGCGTAGCAATACTGGAGCAGTATTGGGAGCAGAACGGACAGGCGCGGTCAAGAACTGTAGCAGAGTCGGAAGTCTTTATACAAAGCGAAATGCGGCTCTTTGGCGTACGCCATGCCCAGGATGCCTACTTCGACTCAAGGAACAGGGAGTGGGTTACGGTGGCCTACATCAACCGCGCAGAAGCATGGCAGATACTGGGCCCCCGCATCAGGCATCAGGGGGAGGCCTTTACAAGGCTCTTCCAGGCGGCGGAAAACGAGCGCGACCCATTCAGGAAAGCTCTGCGCTACATTGCCGCGCAAAACTTTTCCCGCTCCCCCGAATTTTTAAGCGCTCAAAGCATGGGAGAACTTCTTTATCCGGCACGAATGAACGCGGAATTTGCCGCCGTGCGGCCAATGCTGGCAAGCCTGCCGCAAAGGGCATTGAACGCCCGTCAAAATGCCCCTGTGTTCCTTGATATCCCTGTAGATTTTGAAGGACGCGTGCAGGGCGCTTTTTCCCAAAGCTTTGCCTCACTCGGCTTTCCCGTAACCACAAACAGAAACGCCGCCGCCGCGGTGAGCCGCATAACCATAGAAGAAGGACGCCAGCAGCGCAGCCCTGGTTTTGTATACCACCCCAGACTGCAGGCAGTCCTGTCCAGTCCGGCGGGCGCGCTCTTTACTTTTAATGCCGAAGCAGGGCAGCAGGCTGCGATAAACCCCGATGTAGCAAGACGCCGTGCGTATGAAGCGCTGGCAGAAAGGATAAGCAGCGATTTTTCTCTAAGAACAGATTTTTAAACCAGTATGAACGCTCCGTATGGAGTGTAAATATATTATTGAAAGGAGTTTTTTCATGAAAAAAACATTTTTCGTAACCTTGATCGTGGCAGCGGCATTTATCGCCGCTTCCTGTGCAACACCTGGCCCCGTTGCCGGCGGGCCGGCCCAGCCTCAGGCACTCGAACCCGAGTTTGTCCTGACAGCCCAGTCCAACCCGCCGGAAGATGCGTATGTAGGCATTGGAAACGGAAGGGCAATGACCTTGAACGCGGCAAGACAAATGGCAGAAAACCGCGCCAGAGTATCCATCGCCCAGCAGATGAATTCCGCGGTCAGAAACATGATCACAGACTACACCGGAACTTCTGAAATAGAACCGGCAATGCTCCAGTTTTTTGAAACAGTTTCAAGAACACTGGCAGAAGCGGAGCTCCGTGGAAGCCGCCCCTACACGCGGACATTCCGTGACGGGAACACGTTTGAAGCCTGGACAGTAATGACCATGTCAAAAAGCGATGCCCACGGCACAATAGCCAATGCCGCCGCATCCGCGCAGATGCTGGCCCCTCATGCCAGCGCCGCATTGTGGTCGCTGGATCGTATGGATGCCGCATTTGAACAGCGGGACAGGCCAGAGATAGTCAGGAACTAACAGCCTCCAGGCAGGATGGATAACCATTCTGCCTGGCTTTAAGGAAAATCAATAAGGAGAACTACCATGACCGTTACGTTTAACAAATCGCTGCAAGACGGCAAACTCACCCCCACCGCTGGACGCATCGTTATTTACCAGGAATTTCTGGAAGTATCGCGCGGGCCGTCAAGAGACCACAACGACATCCTGCGCTCACTTGCCAGCAAGTACAAACTGCACAAGGACTCGGTAATATCAAACGCCATACGCCTGTATTGGGACAGAAGAGGCGATGGTATCATCGTATGCCCCGTGCGCAAACTGGACGAGGATATGTATTACGCGCGCGAGGAGTACCACTCAGCCCTTATAGCCGCCGCGATACGCTAAAGCTGCAAAGCAGATGGAACTTAACATCTCCAAAAACTTAAAGCAAAGCGGCAAGAAACTCGATTACTGGCAGCTGCTGTACTGTGCTAACTTTGATGTCAAGCCCAAACAGTTTGAAGAACACCTTGACAGAAAACTGACGGAATTGGGAAGGCTGCAGGACTACTACTTTAACATTAGCGCAGAAGACAACCCTTACCTGGAGCGGCACTTTCAGGGAGAAATAGCCGCCTACCGCTCGCGGGGCGAAGGCCAGCGCGCCGACTATTCGGAGGATAACAAAGAAAACACCCTTTCAGACATGGCCCGTTACTTTTCGGAAATCCACGAGGCAGAATATAACCACCTTACCGGCTGGTTCCAGCAGACAGACTACCCAAGAGAGGTTATCGCCCTGCTGCTTCATGAAACCCTGTCAAAAGTCTACGGAAAAGACATTATTGACGGCGAGGAAAAGACCTATGTACGAAAGCGTGAGCAGGGGAAAAGCATAGCAAGCCACATGGCGCTCAACGCCATGACCGTCCCGGAAATAATTAACAACACGCAAGGGGCGCTCAAGTTCGCGGATGTCTATTTCGATGCGCTTGAACTTCTGAAAGATCAATGCCGCAGGGGCAGCGGAGTTTCGCTTGAAGGCGTAAATACCTTTGGCATGGGCACATGGCTTAAATTCGATTCAAAGTACGCCAACGCGCATGGCTTTCATGCCAATGTCCAGAAGCTTCAGGCGCTGGTAGCCAATACGCCGTGGTGCACAAAGTATTTGGCAGGCTCGCAGCTCAGCGGCGGCGATTTTTACGTTTTTGTTGACAACGGGGACAATGAAACGGGGACTGCCCCGCAGCCGCACATTGCCGTCAGACTAAGCGGCGCTACGATTGGCGAAGTGCGCGGCATACTGCCGAGGCAGGAAATTGAGCCGGACTACCTGCCTGTCGCGGAGGATTTTCTTGTCAACAACAAGTTTATCTCAGGCGGCCGCATTTGGCTTGAGGACATGGCATTGAACAAGCGCTATGTCGCTTATAACCAGGCAATTCTGGACGGGACATTTGACCCGGAAAACATTCAGCAATTGGTTAAGGACTTACAAAATAAAGGACGGCACTATTATCAAGAGAACAGCAATAAAACAACATTGCGAAACAACATGCCGCTCTTAATACCGATATTAAGCGGCCATTTTAAAGCGCCGGAGGAACACATCAATCTTGCGGAAATGGAAAAAGACCCGCGCAAGTGGATTAAGTCTTTTGACGCAATGCACGCGGTCAATACGGAACACAAAAAAGTCATAGGCGGGAACTTTAATGCCCAGAATGTCTGGCAGCTTGTAAAAACCCTGGGTTACGCTGTTTCCCTTGGCGATTGCAATTCCGCGCTTACAGCGGCCCGGAAAACGCTGGCAGAAAGCCTTGGGGGTGTAAAACGTGAAATCGCCAAATACTTTAAAGTTCCGGAGCGCGCGGTTTATTTGGGTGATCTTGACCTTGCCGACCGCAAAACGTATGGGACATATATTGTTTTTGGCGATGTCATTGATTCAGAAGAGAAGCGCACCCAGGGCGACATGGCTGCCTATATAAGGCATTTTGAAAAGAAAGCCATACAACATTTTGAAGAACACCGCCACCCCGCAAAAACCCTAAAATATATTGTCGGCAATGTGAACATAGAGAGCGGGCTTACAAAGACATTCCCTCTCCTTTCGCTCTGCTTTGGCGATTTCAAAATAAAAGGCGGCACATTTCAGGGCGCGCCGCAGCTTAAAGAAATACACGGCTGCCTGACGATAAACGCGGCAAAAATCAGAAACATAAGCGCGTTAAAAACAGCACGGGAAGGCGTCTCGGTAAAAACTCCTTTGTCAGAACCTTGGGAAGCCTGGAAAAAGTTGAAGGCCCTGTCGAATTTGAAAGAAGCCAGATACTTAACCTGTTTAAGCTTATAAGCGTGCCGGATTCTTTCAGCGTTGCCATCTGCCGCATGCCCCATAACCTCAGACTTAAAGAAGTAGGAGGGGAGATAAACGTAAAAGGCAGCCTTGACGCGCCAAACTTGAGAAAAGCCGGAAAAATACTAACAACCTACGGCATTTTAACGATAAACCCCGCATTGGATGCGGAAGTAATACGCTTTGGCTACAAAGACTATTCAGTCGCGGAATACCTGGCGTTTAGAAAGGCCCGGAAAAAGAAAGAAGCCGCATCTGCCCCCGGCCAGGTGACATTAGCCGAAATGCTGGCGGAAAAACTCTCTGCCCTTGCCGCATGGTTACGGGGCGGTTGATTTCTTATGCGCCTGCGCCATTGTCAGTTATCATAATATGTGCTATTATTATGATAAATACCATCAGGGGGAGATTATGCCGGCAGCACCCAAAATTCGTCCTGTTTCCGATCTTCGAAACAAATTCAGCGATATTTCCAACGCAGTACATGAATCCAACGAGCCGATTTATTTAACCAAAAACGGCCGGGGCGATATGGTTGTGATGAGTTTTGAAGCATACGAGCAAAACCTCTTTCAATCGGAAGTATATCTTAAGCTGAAAGAAGCTGAGTATCAGGCGGCGTCAACAAAAAAACGCTATACCCATGATGAGGTAATGGCAGAATTACGCAATGAAATCAAAAAAGAATCAAAGCGAAAAGGTTAGCCCGGTGTATACAGCATATTATCTTCCCGTGGCGCTGGATGACTTGAGAGATATTATGCGATACATCACCCATGATCTGGGATCACCCCGGGCAGCAGAAAACTTGCTTTTAAAAATCGATAAGGAAGTGCAAAAAATTGCTGATAATCCTTTTCGCTGCCGTTTATACGCCTCATCTGAAAATTTTAAGTACGAGTACCGCGTTTTGCACGTTAATAATTATTCAGTTTTTTATGTTGCGGAGAAAGAAAAGATAGAAATCCATAGAGTTATTTACTCAAAAAGAAATATCCCGTCCATGCTAAAGGAGCAGGAAAACGGCAGCTGACACTAAAAAAGGAGGAAATGATGGACAAAAGAGCGACAAGGCAATCACACATTAATGTACCCCTTGATACTCCCCGTAAAATAGCACTGGAGGAAATAACCATTTCAGAAGATGATTACGAGAAATTTAAAAAAGGACTATACAGGCCGGAAATGGGAAACCGCTTGTTTATATTCTTTGAAGACAATTGGCTGTATATTCATCATACCATAGAAGGAATTGGGCTTTACAAAGTAGAAATAAAGGAAAGAGCGGGAACCCATTACATAGATGAATTTTATGTAGAAGGCAATAAAGACAAAGTAATAGAGCCTTTAAACTTTGATAATGACAAAGGCAATATCAGACAAATTAAGTGGCTGCTCTTTGGGAAAAGATGGTAACGCAGGACACCAGATGGTGGTGTAAGGACGCTTGCACGCACTTGGTTTCAATAACACGGCAGACATTCCCTTGCAATTCCCTCGTTCTGGGGGTATGCTTTAGTGGAATAGTGATACAAGGCAAGGAGCGATTTTATGGAACTGGCTAAAGTTACAACCAAAGGTCAAGTCACCATCCCTCTTTCAATACGAAAAAAACTGGGAATAAAGGACGGCGACAAGCTATTGTTCATTGACAAGCCCGAAGGCGTATTTATGGTAAACCCCACAATGATGGCCCTTGAGAAAATAGGGAAAGCCTTTGAGGGGGAAGCGGAAAGGCTTGGCCTTGAAAATGAGGATGACGTAGTGGCTATGATTAAAGAAATCCGAAAAGAGAATTGGGAAAAAAACAATGCGGGTAATGCTTGATACAAATATTCTCGTTTCGGCTTTTGTATTTCAAAGCAAAAAATTTTATGCGGTAATTGATCATATCGTTTCACATCACGAGCTGGTTTTATCATCTTATGTCGTTGACGAATTAAAAAATGTTGTAGATCGCAAGTTTCCCAAAATGGCAAGTTCATTGGACGAATTTTTAACGGCATTATCTTTTTCGCTTGTGTATTCACCAAAGCAAGTACCATCAGAAATGTTCACGATAAGGGATATTTCTGACGCTCCTATCCTGCATACTGCGATTATTGAGGGCATTGATGTCCTGATTACAGGCGATAAAGATTTTAATGAGATAGAGCTTGAAAAACCTGAAATTATGACTATTGCGGAATTTGAAAAAGCGTTTATGTGTTGAGGTAACGCAATAGGCAAGCCCCCGCACAGCAGCCAGCAAAGTAAAGTGACTAACACAAAAATAAAGAGGAGAATATATGGCTATTTTTACATTTGACGACATCATCACCTTAAGCGACCGGGATCTAAAAATTGTTTTGCTCAAGACCGGTTATTACACGCTCATTGACGCGCTGCACACAGCGGACGCGGCGGTACGGGACAAAGTTTTCAGCAACGTTTCAGAACGGACGCTTGCGCACCTGAAAGCCGCGCTGGAAAACCAAAACAGCGTAACCCTTGCAGAAAGCGAAAAGGCCCAGATGAGCATAATAAAAACAATAAGGGAAGGAAGCGAAATTTCCTGGCTGAACATTAAAAAAGGCTTTGCGTTTTCCGGCGTCCCTGACTCGGACTCAGAAAGCGTCGACGGCCTTTGCGAACGTTGTGAAGCTTTTATCGACAGCCTGCGGAATGAAATAACGTTGCAGAATGAAATAACGCTGCAGAATGAAATGCCCCTTTCCTGCCAGGGTTTTGCCAACCGCTATTATAAGATGCTTGGCATAGTGCGCCTCTGTTACGAAAAGGCACGAAGGGAAGGCTTATTGGCGCTGGAGGAAGAGCTTGAGGCTTTGGACGATAAATTTTTTAAGCAGGGCTTCCGCCTGGTAGTAGACGGAGCCGACTCTGAAATTATCCGCAGCATACTGTCGCCCCACATAGAACGCGAACATGATTATTACAAAAAGCTGCTTTGCAGCATAGCCTTAGAGGGCCTTATGGGCATCCAGCGCGGGGACGACATATCCGCCCTTATGTTCCGTCTTAACCTTATGGTAGACCTAAAGGACAACCCCGTAGACACCGCCTGGGAGAACTACCTCAACGGCGACCGGGAGGCTTTTCTTAACATAGACTTTGACTCCGCCGTGCAGCCGGAGGGTGAGCGCGAGGAAATCCGTTTTATGGTGCGCGCAATGGAAGTGGCCGAACTGGTGCGCCGCAACGGCGGCCTGCTTTCCCTGGAACCCTGCCTTGACACCGCCGACGTCGCTGACATCTTTGAACGCGGCCTATGCCTGCTTGTTGACATTCATGTTGAACGCGGCCTTAACGATATCCTGGGCCTTGGAGATGAGTACATAGAAACAGTTCTCCGCAAAATGGTAGAGCGCGAAACCAATCCTGTGCGGAAAAACCTGGCCGCCGCCAAAAAAGCCGCCGTCCTTTCGATATTGGCCGGCGATAACCCGCGCATCTTGGCAATGAAAATGCTGTCCTATTTTGACAAACAGATCAGCAAAACAGCGGAGGAAATACTTCTCCACGATTAATTGTTGAAAAACGGGGACTAACACCAAAACAAAGAGGAGAATCTATTCTTTTAATGATAGGTTATTTGTTATTGGGATTCCAGTAAATTTGGAAAAAATAGTGAAAAAATACTCTTATTAATTTTTTATAAACCAATAAAGGGTACAACTATTGCTATTATTCCGGTTACCAATATTACCAGCATGAATAAATTGTATTTCAGTTTATAATGGCTTAAAAGTGTGGGATCATAATATTTTTCTACGCCATTATCCCGGTACATTTCTATTAAGCCTTTAATCAGCCTGGCGCTTGCCTGCCGGCCGCGTATCAAACCAAGTTCTGATACAAAGCAAATTACAATCGTTAACAGCACAAAGCACAGCATGATCAATATGTTATCCCTGCCGCTGGAACCTGAAAGTGCGGAGTTTATCGAAAGTGTTATAAAGTTGATCAATATGGCAGAAATAATAAATATGGTATCTGTCCGGGCATTAATTTTTAACTCATCCAGGATATGCGCATGAACTTTATCCAGCATTTTTCTCTCCTTTGTCTGCTTTAATGTATACAATGATGAACAAAACTATCATTGCTGACGCCAATGCCAGTACTGCAAAAAACCAAAAGTTTTCGACAGGGTTTATGGTAAATCTAAAACGAAAATTGCCTGCATGGTCTTCATCTGCTATTGTTAAGGTAACAAAGGTATGTCTGTCAAAAAAATGACTGCGATTACTGGTTATTTCCATTGTTACCCTGACCGTTTCTCCCGGTTCCAGGGTATTGATTTTTGGCTGGCCCAAAACAACCAGCAAATCATCGTCGTACATGGCCGATAATTCCAAATTATGGAGGGCGGCATCTCCCCTGTTGTTTATGCGCAGCTCAAATGTTCCAGTGCCATTGGATGGTATGTCTCTTGGTGTGCCCATGTGAACCCTTAGATTTTCAAATTCTGTTTCCATTGAGAACATATAGGTACAAAACAGCAATAAAATAACAGTTAAAATAGGTCTTCTCATTTTTTGCCTGTTTATCAGATTTTTATGGCTAAAAAGCAGATGGCATAATACTTTCTAGCGTTTTTTTTGCCATTTGTCAAGGGAAAGAAAAATTCCATATATTTGTAAAAAAAATTTGACAACGTTCTTTTTTTCATTACACTTTTTAAGAAGGAGATCTAAAAATTATGAAGCTTAGAAACAAAATTCTGCTGCCGGTAATGCTGATTCTTGCCTTTGCCGTCTTGTCGATATCCGCGACTACCTTTGCTATGGCCCGACAGTCCGTAATGGAAATGATCGATGCGGAAATGGATTCGGTTATCAGTAATTTTCTTGTGGCCGAGCGTTTGTCCTATAAGATTACCGGGATAGTCATGAGGGAGCTGGATGCCAAGAATATTGCCCTGGCAAGGGCGCTGGCGGAAATCATCCGCCTTAATCCAGGCGTTCTGGAAACAGCCGAAATGGAAAGGATTGCCCAAAAGCTTAATGTCACCGAGGTGCATGTTGCAGACAGCGAGGGTATTCTCCGATGGGGCAATGTGCCGGGATACTTCGGCTTTGATTTCGCGTCAGGGGATCAGTCAAGGCCGTTTCTGAGAATGTTGGAAGATACGTCTTTCGAGCTGGCGCAGGAGGTTCAGCCAAATGCTGTCCTTGGCGTGTCTTTCTCGTATACCGGCGTTGCGCGGCTGGACGCGCCGGGCTTTGTCCAGGTGGGCATTACCGCCGAGGTTATAGACAGCATGGCCGCGGAGTTCAACATCCAAAGAACCATTGAAGAAACTCATCTTGGCATAAGCGGCTATTTGCTTATTGTGGAAGACGGCAGAATAACGGCCCACCCGAATGCGAACATGATAGGCCAGCCTTTCGCCCCCGAAGCGCAAAGGACTGTGAGCGCCAACAGACAATGGCTGACGTTTGACGGTGCGGAATTTTACGGCAGGTTCTACA
>Ga0209755_10007613_pt1 | contig 11710 bp, 14 predicted proteins | sample TergutCo191P1_FD_187301 | JGI IMG/M metagenome (GOLD analysis project Ga0209755, IMG submission 187301) | Cornitermes sp. P1 segment gut microbial communities from Petit-Saut dam, French Guiana - Co191P1 (SPAdes) (version 2) | ecosystem: Host-associated > Arthropoda: Insects > Digestive system...
ATTTTGAAGAGGAAAAAACGGAGAGTATATACCATGTTTAAAATATTCGGTACCTATATTTGTTGAATAAATATATAAAATGAAACTTTGGAGGTTAGCGGTGCGGTACATCAACTATAGTTGACATTAGGCGTCTAAAGGTTAAGAGCATATGGAATGAATCTGATATTTTGACATGTATTTGAATGGGAATTCAGTGTGATGAGTTTTTGCCTACAAGCAGGAATATGGGAACCAGCTGTACCCATTCAGCAGGAGTCTTCTGTATGTACTCATTTTGTTGTGTAGTAAATATATGCCTAGACACCAGCCACATGATGCTTGTATATAAACCCACCTTTCTAATGCCGCCCAAGGGTGAATTTTTTCCTTTTTCTGTGTTTTCTTCATTTGATTCATATAATCACATATTTAATTACTTTACTGTGGACTGGATTCATCTGGTTGAGAACACTCATGGCAGGCTTTTGTGAATGTGGTAATGAATGTGAATTTTAAGGTTTTTAAAGTTGTGTGTTTGATAATTCAGGTCTTCTGGGTTATGATGTGTGTTGTTGGGTGAATGGTTCCTGATGTTTCACAGAGACATGGTGCCTTCGTCTTCAAGGGTCAAGAGGCATTCTCTTGACTCCTGAGAATGGGGCATTTTGTCACTTTGAAACATTGGGAAATGCTGAATGATGTGTCATATGGCGTACAAGAGCTGACTTCATAGTAAAGATGCAGGAATTTCTGGACTTGCTGAGGAATTATTAGGTTTTCAAGTAGGGCTTTGGTGCATGGAGGTATTTTATTCTGTGTTTATGTGCAATTTTGAATCTCTTCAGTCATGTATTTAACTGAAAATCTGTAATGATCAAAGAACATTACCAGTAGATAAGTTAGAAGTTACATTTATGAAGCAGCATCACGAATAACGTATGTGGATGGTACATGTTCCACCATCTGTATATTGCCTAAGATATTTTTGAGGGTACACCTTACTTTGAGTGACAGCTGTGTGGAAGAAAAACCTTGTGTGCCTAACAAGCTCTTACATATGGCAGTCCTAGTAACTATTATTTTAGTGTTGGACATTTGCATATCTGAAGTCACACAATCATAATGGTGTTCATATCTGTAAATTACTTGTCACACAGTCTTACGAAAAAGAAACTTTTTGAGTTTTGAGTAAAATAACAATGTTTTCATTATTGTTAACACTTGTTGGTGAATGTGGCTTGTTCTTGTGGTCTTGCTTTCACCTGTTATCCTGCTAGTAACATGGCCAGCCCTGGGCAGCAGTTTTACTGGTGCCTTATGGGCATTCTGATAGCAGCATATTTGTGTGGTGCAAAGTGGTTCCTTCTGAAGCATGAATTTGGTATGTTGGAATATCTTACTAGCATATGAATACTAGAAGTGTGTTGGACAGGGTCTAAAAAGTTTTGAATGATCATGTCATAATTTGTATATGTGATGATGACACGTCCTTGAAGAAGTGTTGGGCATGGACTGCCTTGGATTGCAGTATATGAGGAGATACTGTACATTGTTGACATAACAAAACTGTGATTAACATTTTATATCTACATCAACATGGCAGTATTGTTCAGTGTCATTAAATACCAGAGAATGAGTATGACACAAAAGAAAGTTGGAAGGTGTTTTCTTGAAATATCTTGTTACGTGTTACCAGATTCTTTTAATCACCTTTTATTTTGTGCACAAACCAGATAATATATTTTTGTTTTTTGTGGCAGGAGTGGCAGATGGGGTTGGTGGCTGGCGGCATTATGGAATTGATCCAGGAGAGTTTTCAGCGTTCTTGATGCGAACATGTGAACGATTGGTGTGTAGTGGGAGGTTCATTACAACAGAACCTGCAAGTCTTCTTGCACGAAGTTACTACGAGCTGCTTGAGAGCAAGCAACCAATTCTAGGTGCAGATTGTTTAATTTAATTTCTAAATGTAGTTGTGGTGTCCAGATCTATTTTTAACCCTTTGGTGTGATAGGATGACTATAATCATCACACATTATAATGCTGAGGAATCCAAATGATGACTGCAGTTGTCAGCCAATAAAATGCAAAGTAATGGGTGAAAATTTAAATGCTGCTTCCTTACACAGTACACTGGGCACTTAATTCAGATGCCAGAGGCTTGATGTTATGCATGTTCCAGTTATTTCTCATTGGTCATTGTATATTTCATATTTTAAGAGTTGAAAAAATTAGCAGAAAATGGATTTACATGTTCTGTGAGAGTAAATTTGATATATATACAACATTTTATTTTTATTTTTTTTATTTAATTGTATTTAATGAAGCTGGCTGTAGCTCAGATTGTACTGTGTTGACTGTTATGATGACTGCTGAATTTGGGTAGATGCCTTCATGCTGTAATTCAAGTATTCTGGCTTTTACCCCAGAGTGACTCAAAAGCAGAATAGCCAGTTTTCTGGCCAAGATCACTTCTCAGGTACATGCAGGCTGTTGATGTTACACCAGCCTGCTCAGCATGACTAGATCTACAAAGACGGAATGTGCCTTAAGAAACTTGCTGTTTTGACGATGTAAGTGTACTGCAAAATAGCACCATTTCAGATAATGGCACCACATTGAAATTGGCTGTCAAGTCATCATTTTAGAGAAACCTGTGGGGTACACTTACACAGAGCCTCAGCATGTTTTCCCCTTTTTATATATTGCATACCATATTCTCACTGCCCACTCTTTTAGCCAAGAGGTGGAGGCAGCAGGTTCCTCTGAATCATCAATAAACTTCTGCTAGAGTGCATGGCATCTCATTTGTGGAGATGAAAATGTTAAGAGTTACTGCCTTGAAAACTTCAAACCTTGTATACAGAAAGGGCATTACTGTCATTGAATGACTGAGAACCCTTAGATTTGGAATGCCATACATTTTATTTACTTTTATTCCACTCAAGAATTTATTTTTACCACAGAGTACATACTGTGGGTGAAATATGTAAAAATGCCTCACATTTGTTGAAATATATTGTAATTAGTAATACATGTTACAGGCAGCAGCACTGCTTGCGTTATTGTGCTGAATCGAGAAACAAATATGGTTTATACTGCAAATATTGGAGATAGTGGCTTTGTAATTGTACGCCATGGAGAGGTGGTTCATCGATCTGAAGAGCAGCAGCATTACTTCAACACGCCGTTCCAGTTATCTCTGCCACCCCCTGGCCACAGTGGCTTGGTGCTTAGCGACAGGTAGATCACAGTTTGGAAGACCTTGCACAAGTAAACTGGTCATCAGCTATAACTTCCCATGCAGTTGATGCCATTTCTTTCCTTGTTGAAATAATATCTTCACCTTTTGTGATTAGGTTCGAAGTGGCTTATTAAGCAGTTATAATTACTTAAATAAAAAGTATATGAAATGCGAACTTAATTCATAATTTAAGCTGAGACCAGAGAGCCCAAGAAGTCAGTTTTGTTCTATCTTTTAATTGTAGTGTACCGCAAAAAGAAACATGCATGCTATGAGCAACAAATGTTCGAGAACAGTTATTTTCCTTTGGTTTCTAACTATTTGATTTATTATTTTTCTCCTATTTTTGGGTTTTTTCTTTCTTTACTGGTTTGGTTATTGATTCCTTACTTAAGTGGTTTTGTTTGAATTAGGTCTATTATTTTTTTTGGCTTGTACTAGACTTGGTGTCTATACTATTATGATTGCTGGTTGGTCTTCTAATTCTGGGTATTCTTTATTGGGCGGTCTTCGTGCTTTGGCTCAGACTATCTCTTATGAGGTTAGATTGGCTTGCAGGTGCAGATGATGCCATTTCTTTCTTTGTTGAAATAATATCTTCACCTTTTGTGATTAGGTTCGAAGTGGCTTATTAAGCAGTTATAGTTACTTAAATAAAAAGTATATGAAATGCGAACGTAATTCATAATTTAAGCTGAGACCAGAGAGCCCAAGAAGTCAGTTTTGTAATTTGTACCTTTAGAAAGTGCTTCTGGTGTTTAGATTTTTCTTTTTTAAAGGTAGTGTGTGCACACTGTAACTCATTCTAAGTTTGTTTCTGACTCATCCGGTTTTAATGCCTTTAATTTTGATTCAACAAGACAGGAAAAGCACATATAATGTAATATTCAGGTGTGTTCATGCAACCTTTGTTGTACTAGAAAAGCAATAAGTGTTACTTATTCCAAAATTGTGTGTTTGTATCCTTAGGTACCAAGCATGCAATGCACATGCACCGCATTGTTGTCAATGGGCTGTCTGGCTGTACTGTATTTTTGCACATTATCTCATAAATGGCACTATTTTCGGGAGGGGGGGGTGGAATTACAGAACATGAAATGTGCATTTTGATTTTCTGTACAACTTTTGCCCAAATCATTTCTCGTTCTACAAAGAACAGAGTGAGATATTCAGAAATGTATATTGGTGTTCATGTAAAGTACCAGTTATTCTTGCCTGATTTAAATGAAACTTGAATTTTCTTGGCAAATTTTCGAAAAATAATGAAATATCAAATTCATGAAAATCCGTCCAGTGGGTGTCAAGTTGTTTTATGCAGACAGACAGATGGACAGACATGACGGAGCTAATAGTCACATTTCACAGTTTTGCAGATGTGCCTAGTATGTGTAATTTGGTTAATTTAAGTGTCACTTATTGTATTAATTTATTAATCCTCTTGTAGATGCACAATTTTTTTATGCTGTTGTCTTCATTAAAAGAATTAAGTTTAAAAACCGTATGATATTATTTACACGTACAAATATTAGTCAAAACCTTAGTGCAAGAGACCATTTAGGACGCCTAGGCATAGGTGTGTAGATAATGTTAAAATGGATCTTTAAACATATGGCTTCAGTATGTTGATTGAATTTATCTAGCATAAGCCAGGATGCACTTTGTTAACGTGTGTGAAAATGGTAATGAACTTTCATGTTACATAAAGAGCAGGAATTTCTTTCCTAGTTCATCTTCTCAAGCAGGACTGTTGTCTATGTAGATATGTAGTTGGTGTAGACTTGTTGCTCTGAACTTGTGTGCTTTTGCCAAATGTGCTTTGATGCTCTGAATGTACAATTAAATATGCAGATCAATATTTACAAATGAAAAACCAATTAAGGTGTTCTTATACACACAATTAAGAAAGATGGTGGAGGTTGAGTGAAGACTTTGCAGCATTGTTATAAATTCTGGAAACCCCTGAAATTACCTAAGCTTTTTAAATTGATATGAATTTAACACTTCCTCAGTTTTATGCCTTTTGATAATATGTTGTTTATCAACAATAGATGGAAGTATAAAAATAAAGGTATGCTTGTTATATATTCTAGTTCTCTCTTTTAATTTTAGTGTACTGCAAAAAGAAACAAGCATGCTATGAGCAACAAATGTTCAAGAACAGTTTTCCTAGAATGTTCTTAATTCGTGTGTCATTATAATGGTATTATAGGCCGGAATCAGCAGACACATCAAACTTCCACGTGGAGGATGGTGATGTCATTCTTCTAGCAACAGATGGAGTGTTCGACAATGTCCCTGATCAGTTGCTGATCACAGAATTGATAAAGGTCCAAGGTGAACGTGATCCTATCAAGATTCAGGGAGTTGCTAATTCCATTGCTTTAATGGCAAGAAGTCTAGCATTTGATGGGAACTTCATGTCCCCATTTGCACAGAATGCTCGTGAGAATGGCATTGATGCTGTAGGTGAGTTGTCTCAGCTTCTCTTTTGTTTGTGTTGTTGTTGCTACTACTATTATTATTATCATCATCATCATCATCATCTACTCCACTGTAGTGTCTTTTGTGCAGGTGGAAAACCAGATGATATAACAGTACTTCTAGCGACAGTGGCGATATGAAGACCAAAATGGTTGGTTAGTAGTTCATCAACATTCTTTTGTATCATAGTTTCATAGTTTTCTCGAGACCAGGATAATTGTTCAGTAATTCATCAACTTTTTTTTGTACCATAGCTCATCATATTCATGATGTTTATGTTTCACTTACGTTTGATACAGTACATGACAGTTTTCACATGGCCTAAGATCTTGCATATCGTTAAAGAAAAAGATGCATTTTAGATTTTGAAATATTGGTCATTTGAAAGAAAGAAGTAAGGCATGAATTCAGCCATTAAATAGGGCACTGTACACCCATCTGTCATGGTATGGTATTACTTGTTTACATAGTGCACATGCTAGAGTGAAGTAGGTGTCAGGAGGAGATCATTTCTCATTGTGTACATAGTCATCTTGTTGGCTGTCATATTTTTTTGATGGCTGGATTTGTTTCGCCATCATCTTTGCTGTCCTTGACACTATGCCAGTTGAACTTTTGTTTTAAACTCGGTATGAGTGTGTATATTGGTATGCTAGAAGTCATTATAAGTAGAATGACTTCTTGTACATTGAAGTGTTGTAGTGGTGCTGGGTGGAAGTCCACCAGGCACTAATAGTGTGTACACACAGCAGCAGCAATCCAAAGCTTTGGGGCTGTATGGAGAAGAATCTCCTTTCAATGATGGTGTACTAAAGTTAGTGATGACATGTAGATGAAAATTTACTAGAGATTGCTGACTGCTAGAACTTGTAAACTTATGGAAGCATTTACATCTAGTCTTTCAACAAAACCATGTAAGTACTGCTGGAACTTGAAGGCTGACTTAAGGATTATGAGGTACAGTTGTTAAATTGTTAATGTTTATGATTATTCCCAGTTACACCATGTTTAATTTGCTTACTTCAAATTATTTTTCGTACTTGTTACTGAAATTGCACAATGTGATTTATTTTCTTACTACAGCTTTTGTTGATGTTGTGAGTGGCACTGTCCATTCTGAAGTTGCCTCAGCTGGTAAAGGCTGAAATGATTTGTGTGTGCTCTTTTTTTTTTTTTTTTTTTTGGTAAGATGGCTGTTCCAGTTAACTTTGTGATGTTCATGCAATATCAGTCTCTGAAACTATTAAAGAACTGTTTTATTCCATAAACCATTTGAGAATCTATTTATATGATTATTTATGGGGATGTCAATTGATGTACATAATTCAGTATGATATTGAAGAATAAGGTTTTGAACATGATATGAACATACATGTGACCTGCTTAATGGAATTTCAGATCATAAATTTATGTTACATTCTTAGCACAGTAACGCTTTACAGTACTGGAAGAGTTGAATTATGGAAGAAGTGTTTGTACACGTTCACACAGTGGGCATTATGTACATACAGTGCAGTCACATTTTATATGTATTGGATGCAGATTTGAAGTAGTATGATATAAAAAAAACAGTCAGATCTTACCTATGCACAGAATTTTAAATAATACAAATCATTACATGAATTTTCTTGTTAATTTATTAACATTGTGCTAGAATAGTATATTTGAAAGCAAAAATATTTTACAGTGGTTGTAGATTTAAGCACTCCAAGATCACATCCCTGCCCTCCACCCTTTATATTTACTTATATGTGAAAATTAATCATGCATTATGCAAGTTTTGAATTCTGTGAGGTCTTCAGAAACCCATCCCTGGCATTAAATTTGAATCAGTGGTATTCTGTCTCTGTTAATGCTGTAAAAGCACAAAACTGTTCATTTTATAGGTCTATGCAAGCAAAATAATGGAGACATTGCATTTCCAATATAAGCCGGCGGCAGAGATTAGCTCTATGAAATGAATCCGACAGATGGTATAAGTTTTACCTGATGGCAGGAACAGAACCACGGGATAGTATGTGTGGTATAGCAAATAGGCTATGGGATGGACAATTGAGGAATCTGTTGATTCTGGGCACAGGTGAAAGATTTTTCTGTCCCCAGAAGAGTTCAGATTGACTGTGGGTGCCACCAAGTCTCCTATTCAGTGGGTTTAATGCAGTTATGAGATTTTGGCCAATGAAGAACTTAGCAGAGTTGGTGGATGGTCCTACTCTGTGTACATGTGCTGCTTTGTTTTGCCCATCGATCTAATAAGGCTGTAATTGGTACTGCCAGCAGTCAAGCAAGGAGACTAGTGTCATGTGAATGGTGTGAGTTTTGTGTCATGTGTTTTATGTCCCTGATACATCAAAATTGAATTGTTTGACAAAAAGAGGGCAAACTTGGGTAATTGTACTGAATGTTTACAGTTTTAGGAATAAAGAAATGCAGAAGGATACAGCACAGTTGTCTGAATATTACAGAAAATAACTGTTGAAAGTGCAAAAGAAGCTGGAAGTGGAAACTATAAGGCCTTCATTCAGTACATTTTATATTCAAGAAAGAACATAGCCAATTATCCATTAAGTCCTTACAAATTGAGAGAGGATTTATTTTAGAGGTGGTAGATAGCTTATGGATAATTCTGAAGGAGCTCCGATTTCATTGGAAGAAAATGAGAAATGATAGGACAGTCCTGACTGAAAAATCTTCATATAATATGTACAAGTGGCATACCTCACAGCTCACAGTATGAGGATGAGGTGTACATACTTAGTTGCCTTACTGGACATAAGAATTGGAGTGATCATTGTGCATGAGTCTGACATGCATCATCCCCGTTGTGTTGGTACAACAGCAAGGAGCTTGGTGTATTAATACGTACAGTTGAACACAACTATATTTGCGTCTAGTATTACAGGAGGAATACAACAACTACATATTTCGGCCCTGTATGTGGGCCATCTTCAGGTTGTGATTAAACTTTCAGATCAGTTATATAGGAATGCATGGAGCGCTCTTGAGGAGTACTGGGGGGAGGGGGGTTCGAGATCTCATTATAATGGTGGGTGCCATGGCCCCAGGTTATTTACAGGTGGAATAACGTTAGTTGTCATAGTACCCTTTTCAAGAGGGATTTTACTCTTAAGCTAGGGGTATAATACAATTTTTTTTAGCGTGCTGTGGTACCAGTGCTCATAATCCTATCATAAAACCATGTTATTATTCCGTGTCAGTCTATGTGATGCATGGTGTTCGCTTCAAACTTGTATTAGTAGTTTATTCGGGGATTTTTGTAGAACTGAATTTTCACTGAGTTGAGGTGTGGTTTTTTTCTCTGGCCGTGGCTTTCGCTCGTGTAGTAAGGCGGTGGTGTAGGTCTACTATCTGTGAATACAGGAGAGGGGGCTGAAGCAAGTGTGCTAAGGCTGCCCTATTGCAAGCTGCTTTCTGATTTGGTAGCGAGAGGCATATTGCTCACTCAGTTTCGATCCCTAGGTCTTCTTTCCATGCCATGAGTCATGCGGGCTTTCTTCTGTGTATCAGTGTTTTTTCACCTGATTGGTAGCACAGATTTTCGAGGACATTGTATCTTGGTTCACTTTTCAGTATAGAGACTTTGTAGTATACCACTTGTTATGCTGGCACATTTACACATTTGCAAAACACTTTTATAACACTGATATTAGAATTGAATATCAACTCTATCATGAGGTAAGTGTGGTCTTTAGGTGTGTGTGGTCGCTGTAGTGAGGACTGGATTTTGTGCAGTGGTGGATCCCCATGTAGGAATGTACAGGGTGTCTGCTGTTAGGGGCTAGGGAGAGGGGATTTATGGCAGTTGGTCTTAGCAAGAGTGTCAAAAATTTTGTTCGGGAGTATGGTATGATTATCGTTTAAATGGTTGTTTGTGGTGAACTCTGTGTGGATGTGAAATCTTTCTAGTGTGTTAAGGTGGGCTCCTTTACTACAGTAATGTAGTATTTGCATAATGTTGTGCGTGGGGCCGAAGGAGTGAGCTTCTTCATTAAGGTGTTTAGCGAAGGCGGAATTGTGGGTGTTGTTTCTGAACGCTGTCTCGTGCTCTTTGAAACATGTGGCAAAACGTCTACTGGTCTGTCCGATGTAAGCCTTTTGGCAGTCAGGGCAGGTGAGTTTGTACACACCTGATAGTGAAAATTTATCAGGGGTGGGACTTCTGTGGGAAAGTAGTTTTCCTATAATGTTTTTGGTGCAGTATGTTATTTTCAGATAATTCTTTCTGAAGAGGTTTGTGATGTAGGACATTTTTTTGCCTACTTAGGTGAAACAGGTCCACTTATTCTTGGTTTTACGGGGCAGTGCTGGAGTTGTTGGTTTCTGGGTGGGGGGTTTATGGGGTTTGATCAGAAAGGCGTTGTTAAATAGAATGTTGTGGATGATGTTTAGCTCTTGCTGGTATTCCTCTTGTTCCAGGTTGTAGGAGTTCAGTCTCTTGAATAGAAACCTGACTGCTGCGTATTTGTGGTGTGTGGGGTGGTTCGAGGAGTGGAGGATGATGGTTTCCGTGAATGTGGGTTTCCTGTATATGGCGGTTTTAATGTTTGTGGGGGGTTCTGTGCGTGGTGATGTCGAGGTAGTTCAGAGTGTGATCTTTTTCAGCCTCTGCCATGAATTGTACTTTATGGTGTAGGCCGTTAAAATCCTTAAGGATCTCATGTATGTTTGTATGGGTGGAGTCGAATACTAGGAAAACATCATCTACATACCGGCAATAGTTTATGATTTTGTGTTTGTGTGCTAGGTGTGGTAACTGTGTGTGTTCTATGTGCTGCAGGAAGAATTCAGCAATTAGTCCTGAAGAAGGGGCTCCCATTGTTAGACCATCATAGTGGAATATTATATCTTTGTTGTGTGTAAAGTAGTTCTGTTCTATGATGACATTGTACCATGTGAGGAGTTCTTGCTGTGTTTGTGATGTTACTTGTTCATGTTGCAGTAGTCTTTCAAGATTGTCTTTGTTTCTGGTACTGGTATGTTGGAGTAGAGGTTTGTAATGTCCAAGGAGGCTAGAGAGTGGTGTGGGAGCAGTGGGGTGTCGTTGAGGTTGTGTAACAGGTCTTGAGTGTTTTTTATGTTGAAGGCATTGGGTAGCGGTGTGATGCAGTGGATCTTCTCAGTGAATAGTTTAGATAGCTTATATGCCGGGGCGTTTCTCCAGTTCACTGCAGGTCGGATCAGTTGTTTGGTTTGTGTATCTTGGTAAAGCCTTTGATGGAGGGTGCTGCAGGGTTCGTGTTTATGTATTTCCATCTAGAGTCTTTTGGAATTAGGGATTTGCTTTCTCTTATTGTTTGTCTAATTTGGGTCTGGAATGTGTTGGGTCAGTGGTGGCTGTTCGAAAGTTGTTAAGTATGAAATTCTGTATTTTGGGCTCGTATTGGTGCATGGGTAGTATGACTATGGAGTTCCCCTTGTCTGCCCATGTTATCATGGCATTGTTTTCTTTTAGTTTAGTTTGGATGGAACTAATCACTTTTGCTTCTGGGTGTGTCTTGTGGGTGGGGTTTTGCTTTTGTAATGTGTTGATGCGGTCAGCTGCTAATTTCCTGTAGGCCTCTTGTTCGGTGGTCGGGAGTTGGGAGATGGCTGTTTCAGCCTTACTACACGAGCGGAAGCCACGGTCAGAGAAAAAACCCCACCTCAACTCAGTGAAAATTTGGTTCTACAAAAATCCCCAAATAAACTACTAATACAAGTTTGAAGCGAACACCACGCTTCACATAGACTGACACGGAATAATAACATGGTTTTATGACAGGATTATGAACACTGGTACCATAGCACGCTAAAACAATTGTATTATGCCACTAGCTTAAGAGTAGTACTCTTCTTGAAAAGGGTACTGTGACAACTAATGGTATTCCACCTGTAAATAACCCGGGGCCATGGCACCCACCATCATAATGAGATCTTGAAACCCCCCTCCCCCAGTACTCCTCAAGAGTGCCCCACACATTCCTGTATAACTGATCTGAAAGT
>Ga0209755_10007614_pt1 | contig 11709 bp, 8 predicted proteins | sample TergutCo191P1_FD_187301 | JGI IMG/M metagenome (GOLD analysis project Ga0209755, IMG submission 187301) | Cornitermes sp. P1 segment gut microbial communities from Petit-Saut dam, French Guiana - Co191P1 (SPAdes) (version 2) | ecosystem: Host-associated > Arthropoda: Insects > Digestive system >...
TTTGCATTTCCGCCGTGTGTTCCCTTTTCGCCAATAACGTGAGGTGCTATCAGTTCCCAGAGCTTGTCGGATATATCGTGTCGGTGACAAGATTCGTTCATATGCGAAATCCCCCTTACGCTTTTTTTCTATTATATCACGTTTTTATTGTCGACACACCCTAGGGCAGTCGAAAAAGCAGTAAGCTACTGCATAGAAAATGATGTTCTGTCGGAATTTCTGAAAAAAGAAGGAGGACGAATCGTGAGTATTTTATCAACCTACGACCCGGAAGTTGCAATACGTGTTCGCACGGAAGAACGTGTTGAGGCAATTATTAGGAATATGTTGGAAAAAGAATACCCCGTATCCTCAATATCTGACATAACACACGTAAGCGAAAAAGACATTCTACGAATAAAAGATGAGCTTGATATGGCTTAACCAGTCTATGACCCTAAAGTTGCCATGCGTGTTTATACCAAGGAACAAATGGAGGAAGTTACAGAAGACTCCGGCGGCATTGCTAAAAAATTTGAAGCATTGATTTCCGTGCCGCAAATCCGTTTTTTTTGTTGACAATTTCTAACACGAATGATAGAATCACTGCGTTTTTGTAATTCAAATCATATAGGAGGTGACTATGCTCACATTCAACCAACTGGTAAAGCAAGGCAGACATTCTGCGAAGAAAAAATCCAAATCACCGGCTTTGCAAAAAGGTCTTAACACGATTAAGGACAAGCGTACAGACAAATCTTCGCCGCAGAAGCGTGGGGTGTGTACTCGTGTTTTCACGGATACGCCAAAAAAACCCAACTCGGCACTTCGTAAAATTGCCCGTGTTCGCCTTAGTAACCAAATGGAGGCTACCTGTTACATTCCGGGTGAAGGCCACAACCTACAAGAGCACAGCGTTGTTTTAATGCGCGGAGGCAGGGTTCGTGACGTTCCGGGTGTAAGGTATCACATTGTTCGCGGCACGCTGGACACCGCAGGTGTTGCAAACCGCAAACAAGCACGTAGCAAGTACGGCGCGAAACGCCCCAAAAAAGCATAACAACGCCCAACGGGCTTATATAAATAGTTGGGAGTTGGAACTCTCAACTCCTTATGTGGGCGCGAAACGTGGAGAATGCTAAAACACGAGTACCTGTGATTTAATTCCATTATTAAGGAGGGAAGTCTCGTGCCAAGAAAAGGACACGTAGCCAAACGTACTGTTTTGCCGGATCCGTTATACGGAAGCATTATCGTTACAAAATTGATTAACGGTATTATGCTGGACGGCAAGAAAGGCGTGGCTCAAAAAATCGTTTATGGTGCATTTACAAAGGCCGCCGAGAAGAAAGGCGCGCCCGCCATGGACGTATTTGAAGAAGCACTTAACAACATCATGCCCGTGCTGGAGGTAAAAGCGCGGCGCGTAGGTGGCGCAACCTATCAAGTTCCTATAGAAATTAGGCCTGAACGCCGTCAAACATTGGGGCTTCGCTGGCTGGTAACGTATTCACGAAACCGTAGCGAGAAAAATATGATAGACCGCCTTGCAAACGAACTGCTTGATGCTTCAAACAATACGGGCAACGCAGTTAAGAAAAAAGAAGAAACCCATAAAATGGCGGATGCAAACAAAGCATTTGCGCATTATAAGTGGTAAGATGTAGAAAGAGGCAAATAAAGTGAGAGCTTTTCCGCTGGATAAAACAAGAAACATTGGCATAATGGCGCATATCGACGCAGGAAAAACGACACTGACAGAGCGCATTCTGTTCTACACAGGCCGCAACTACAAGATTGGCGACACCCACGAAGGTACCGCCACAATGGACTGGATGGAACAAGAGCAAGAGCGCGGTATTACAATTACAAGCGCGGCAACCACCACACAATGGCTTAACCACCGCATAAACATCATAGATACACCGGGTCACGTAGACTTTACCGTAGAGGTAGAGCGTTCCCTTCGTGTACTTGACGGCGCGGTAGGTGTTTTCTGTGCAAAAGGCGGCGTAGAGCCGCAATCGGAAACCGTGTGGCGTCAAGGCGACAAGTACGGAGTACCCCGCCTTGCATATGTAAACAAAATGGATATTCTCGGCGCGGACTTCTTAAACGTGGTGGGAATGATAAAGGAACGCCTTGGTCATAACGCTGTACCTGTACAGCTTCCAATCGGCTTTGAAAGCACGTTTAAAGGCGTTGTAGACCTTTTTGAAATGAAGGCGTACACCTTCTCCGGCGAACATGGTGAAACCATCACCGAAGAAGAAATCCCCGCCGACATGAAAGACCAAGCCGCTGAATACCGCGAAAAAATGGTGGAATCCATTTGCGAAACCGACGAAGCCCTTATGGAAAAATATCTTGAGGGCGAGGAAATTGATGTTCCCACGCTTAAAGCGGCATTACGCGCCGCTTGCATAGCCACGGCTATCATTCCTGTTTTCTGCGGTTCTGCGTACAAGAAGAAAGGCGTTCAGAAATTGCTGGACGGCGTTGTGGACTATCTTCCCGCGCCTACGGATATCCCCGCAATCAAAGGCGTTCTTCCCCAAACGGAAGAAGCCACAGAGCGCAAGGCTTCCGATTCCGAACCGTTTTCGGCTTTGGCATTCAAAATCATGAACGACCCGCACGTTGGCAAACTGGCGTTCTTCCGTGTTTATTCGGGAACGCTGGATGCAGGTTCATATGTTCACAACTCCGTTAAGGACAAAAAAGAACGCATGGGGCGCATCCTTCTTATGCACGCCAACGACCGCGAAGAAGTAACAAAAGTATATGCAGGCGATATCGCCGCTGTAATAGGCTTAAAATTCACCACAACGGGCGATACTTTATGTGACGAGAAAAACGAGGTTATTCTCGAATCCATGAACTTCCCCGACCCTGTAATTTCCGTTGCAATCGAGCCGAAAACCAAGGCAGGGCGCGACAAAATGGGTATCGCACTTGCGAAGCTTGCGGAAGAAGACCCAACCTTTAAAACGCACACAGACGTTGACTCAGGTCAAACCATCATCGAAGGAATGGGCGAGCTTCACCTTGAAATTATCGTAGACCGCTTACTGCGCGAGTTCCGCGTTGAAGCAAATGTTGGTAAACCACAAGTTGCCTACCGCGAAGCATTCCGCAAAGCCGCAGATGTTGAGGGCAAATATGTTCGTCAATCAGGTGGACGCGGGCAGTACGGTCACTGTAAAGTCAGGTTCGAGCCAATGGACGCAAACGATTCCGAAAAAGCATTTGAGTTTGTTAATGAAATTGTCGGCGGTGCTATTCCGAAAGAATATATCCCCGCAATTTCAAACGGTATCGAAGAAGCGATGCAGTCCGGCGTAATTGCGGGCTTCCCCGTTCTGGGTGTTCGCGCAACGGTTTACGATGGTAGCTACCATGACGTTGACTCGTCCGAAATGGCATACAAAATTGCAGGTTCTATGGCTTTCAAGGAAGCAATGCGCAAGGCAGACCCCGCGTTGCTTGAACCGGTGATGAAGGTTGACGTTACCGTTCCCGAGGATTATATGGGTGACGTTATCGGCGACATTAACTCGCGCCGCGGCAAAATTGAGGGCATGGAAGCACGGGGCAACGCCCAAGTTATACACGCTTTCGTACCCCTTGCAGAGATGTTCGGTTACGCAACAGACCTGCGCGGCAAAACCCAAGGACGCGGAACATTCACAATGGAAGTTCACCATTACGAGCCCGTTCCAAAGAGCGTTCAGGAAAAAATTGTTGCAGGCAAACAAGTTGACTAAGATAAGCTTGCAAAGCATGAAAAAATTGGTATACTACACCTAACAATGATATAGGAGGAAAGAAAAATGGGTAAAGCAAAATTTGAACGTACAAAGCCGCACGTAAACATCGGCACAATCGGTCACGTTGACCATGGTAAAACAACACTTACAGCGGCTATCACCAAAACCCTTTCAGACCGCTACAAACTCGGTTCTGCTGTTGATTTTGATAAAATCGACAAAGCACCCGAAGAAAAAGCACGCGGAATCACAATTTCCACAACCCACGTTGAGTACGAAACCCCCAACCGTCACTACGCCCACGTAGACTGCCCCGGCCATGCCGACTATGTTAAAAACATGATTACCGGTGCGGCACAAATGGACGGTGCTATTCTTGTAGTAGCCGCAACAGACGGTGTTATGAGCCAAACCCGCGAGCATATTCTTCTTGCGCGTCAGGTAAACGTACCAAAAATCGTTGTTTTCATGAACAAATGCGACATGGTTGAAGATGAAGAACTACTTGAACTTGTTGAAATGGAAATCCGCGAGCTTTTGGACAAATACGAGTTCCCCGGCGATGATACACCAATCATTAAAGGTTCTGCGCTTCAAGCACTTGAAAACACAGCCGGCGAATGGGGCGACAAAATTGTTGAACTCTTTGACGCTGTTGACTCCTTCATTACCGAACCCGAGCGCGACACAGCAAAACCATTCCTTATGCCTGTTGAAGACGTATTCACAATTCAAGGGCGCGGAACAGTTGTTACAGGTCGCGTAGAGCGTGGTACGCTTAAAGTTTCCGACGAAGTTGAAATCATCGGCTTCACAGAAGAGAAGCGTAAAGTTGTTGTTACAGGCATTGAGATGTTCCACAAACTCCTTGACCAAGCAGAAGCAGGTGACAACGCAGGGTTGCTTCTTCGCGGTATTGCCCGTGACGAAATTGAGCGTGGACAAGTTCTTGCAAAAACGGGAACAATCAACTCTCACACAAAATTCACCGCCCAAGTTTACGTTCTTTCAAAAGAAGAGGGCGGTCGTCATAAAGCATTCTTCAGCAACTACCGCCCGCAGTTCTACTTCCGTACAACGGACGTAACAGGCGTTATCACACTTCCCGATGGCGTGGAAATGTGTATGCCGGGCGACCATATCGAAATGACAGTTGAACTCATTTCTCCCATCGCTATGGAAGAAGGCTCTCGCTTTGCTATCCGTGAAGGCGGACGCACAGTTGGCGCGGGTTCTGTTGTAAAAATTCTTAAATAATAACGTTTTACCCCTTAAAAGAACCGTGCATATGCACGGTTCTTTTTTTGTGCAAACTGTTGCGTGATTTTGGTTTTTCGTGGTATCATTCGGGAAGGGGAATTGGCTAAAAAAGGGGATATGAAATGAAAAATGGATTGAGAAAATTGACGGCTCTTTTTATGGGGCTTATTTTATTGGTTGCCGCTGTGCCGAATGTGCCTGTTTTGGCGGCGGAAAGCGGCGAGGTTGTGCTTGGCGGCGGATATGATTTTGCTGTGGAAGATGGGCTTTGGGCGGGGGTGACAACGCCTAAGGCTTTGGGATATATTGCGGATTTGCCGCAACTTCCTGCGCCGTATATTTGGGTTGAAGGGAATTGGCTTTACTGGGATTTGATTGACGGGGTGCATTGGTACAGGCTTTTTACCAATGGCGAATTTTCTCGGTTTCTCAACGAATTGAGTATGCCGTTTGCTTTGAGTGAATTACGCGGGGGTTTTTCATACGGCGTTGTGGAATTGCAATTGATGGCGGAGGGTAGCTTTTGGGATAACACACGCGACTCCGAGTTAAGCAATATCGTGGAGTTTGAAATTGAGCCGTCTATTTTGAGCCGTATAGTTATAGATGCACATTCTGATGTACAATGGGTATCGCCGGATTATATTTTGCATTTAATGCCCGTTTTTACAGACCAATTTGGCCATCACTATTGGTACGGGGGTACGCTTTTGTGGACGTTTGAAGGTCTTGCGGAGGGCGACGAGTATCACGCTACAAGCAGCGAAGCGCAGATTATTTTCGGAGAAGCTAACGTGGCAAGAACCATAACCGTAACCGCAAAAGCAGCGTCCGACCCGACTATGATTGGCACACGTGTGTTTAAGATTAAGAAAATCGCCATGCTTCCCGCGCCTGTGCTTAGGCTTGAGGGGCATATGCTTTATTGGGATTTGATTGACGGAGCCACGGGGTATCGGGTTTACTTGGACGGAGCCGCTTCGTGGAGTCGGGTGAGTGATATGCCGCTTAATTTGCGCAAGTTGCTTGAGTGGGTTCCGTATGACACGTATCAAATTCAGTTGCGGGTGGAGGGAACGCAGAGCGAGGGGATTTCTTCCGAGTTAAGCAATTCGGTAACGTTTGAATTTGCGCCGTCTGTCCCTACCTATTTGGATTTAAGAATGGACAATGCTTCGGCTATCGGCATTTTGCCGGGCGAAACCATATGGTTAACCGCAGAAGTTCTTAATCGGTACGGTATGCATTTTTGGTATGGCGGCGACATTATCTGGACGATAAACGGACTTGCCGCCGGCGACAGATACACTGTGTTCAGTGGAGGTTCGAGAGTAGAGGTTAGGCTGGACAGTACCAATGTGGACAGAAATATTACCGTAACCGCAAGGGTTGCTTCGCGCCCGAACATATACGCCACGCTTGTGATTGAATATACGCAGTTGCCGCAATTGCTTGCGCCGATTATTTCGCTTGACGGGCATATGGTTAGATGGGACGAGATTTGGGATGCAGACTGGCATACCACAGCGCGATTTAGAGTTTACATTGACGGTAGCCCTATTACGTGGCCGTCAAATGTGGGAGCAAATTCGTTTAGTTTGCGCACACTCGCGCAAGATTATCCGTATGGAACGTACCAAATTCAGGTGCGGGCTTTGTGCAACCGTAACGTCGGTGTTCGTTCCGAGTTAAGCAATGCCATAACGTTTGAACTTACGCGGTCTGTTCCTACCGCTATATATTTCCGGGTTTCGGGCTTGGGGCGAATAGTTTTCCCGCACAGTAGGGTGTCGATACTACCCACTGTATTTGACCAATATGGTTACGATAGTTTTAATGCCAATGTGGTGCTTGACTGGACGGTTGAAGGTTTGGTGGACGGAGACAATTATTTTATGAGTAACTTTGATTTCACTGTTGATATCGGGGCTTCCGCGGTTGCACGAACCATTATCGTTACCGCAACCGCCTACGACAATCCCAATTTGTACCGCACGATTGAAATTCGCGTAGACCCGCTTGCGCCGTATATACAAGGGTTTTGCGACTCTTGGATAAATTCGCTTTCGGCGGGTAGCCAAGAAGTGAACTTCAACACCATAAACATCCCCGACGGAACTTACGCCGCAACGGTGCGTTTTCTTGGAGCGTCTCCCGTTGTCACGGACAGCGTAACACTTTACGGATTTACCGCAAAGGGCGGCGGCGAGTATTACGGGATGGTTACGGTCGCGAACAACGTGGCGCGGCTTCCGTTTGTGTATGACGGAACGGCAAATTTACCGCGTGGTGCGGATTTAAATTTGAAATACGAACTGATTTTGCAGGTGCATGACGAATTTGCTGATATACCCTTTGAGGTGGTTTTGCGAAATTCTAATGAATTGCCGAAAAACCCCGAGCCGTTTATCCGTGCGGAAGCCTTTGCGTTTATCGCAGACGGGACGGTTTCTTTTAACGGAGCGATAACACGCTTTGAAGTGCAAGATTCTAACGGCAGACGCATTGAAATTGAAGTACAAAACCGCCGCCCCACTGCACGGGTCACAATTGACGGCGTTGCGCAAATGACAGATATGGCGGCGGCTACAGGGGGCGTATCAGGGACGCTGTACCCCGCAATATACATGGGTTTGGTTTATGTACCGTTAAGTTTTTTTGCCCAAGTAATGGATTGGGAGCTTGATTCTTGGCACTGGGGAGTGTTCATATCCGCATCCGTTTGGGACAATATGTGGCTTTCAGTGAACAGTTCTTCTGTAAGAAATTTTACTGCGGGTGGTTCTAAAGCAATAGGCTGGCCTGTGATTATACGTAACGTTCGGGATTTTGTGCTTGGCGATACAGGCGGCACAGGGCGGGTGACATCCTCCGACGCAACCGAAATTGCGCGGAGAATTGCCACCGAGGGCCCGATTACCGACTGGCCCGCCGCAGACCTTAACGGCGACGGCATTGTGGACACACTCGACATTGTTCTGCTCTCGCGGTTGCTGGCGGGGCATAATGTTTGGCACTTGTTAGGCTAGACTACCGCCCCACAAACGCTTTGACAATCTCGGGGTAGCCCCACTGCAATGTGTCGCGGTTAAGAAGTCCAAAGACCTCTGTGTTTTCGGAACCGTCCAAGTGGCCGTTGTCCCACCAGCAACAGGGAACGCCGTATTCGCGGGCTTTTGCGGTGTAGTATGCCGCCCATTTTGCGCGACAAGCGGCGTTGTCGTATTTTTTTCTTGCGCCGCATTCCCCCATTATCACGGGGATTTTTTTTGCTAAAAAATATTTTTGTACGCGGGCAAAAAGATGGTCTATTTCGGGTTGTTCGGCTTCGCTCCATATATTCTTTTTGTGGTCGCCGCCGAGGGCGAAGTCCCACGGAACGTAACCATGCAGAGACATTATTATGTTTTCGCCTTTCGGCATGATGAAGTCTTCCATGGCGTTTTCGTTACAACTTGCGGCGTAGTTTGGCACAAGAAGCATCCGCGTGGCGTTTTTTCCGCCCGTGGCACGAATAGTATCCACAAAAACTTGGTTCAGCTTCATTACAACGCGGCGACCTTCTTCGTCACCGCCCGTCCATTCTACGTCGGTATTTTCTTTTCGTGGCTCGTTCATTGCTTCAAAGATTAGTTTTTCGGAATAATCTGCGAAGTAATTTGCGATTTGCGTCCACACTTTTTTCATGCGTTCTTTTGCGGCGGGGAAGTTTTCTTCGGACGGAAAGTGCCAGTTTTCGTGATGAAGATTTAAAATTACCGCCATCCCGATATTTATGCCGTAGTCAACCACCTCTTTCACGCGGGAAAGAAACTCTTTGTTGATAGTAAAATCGGGTGCGCCCCCCGTTTTTTGAAACCACGTAACAGGAACGCGGAAGATTTCAAAACCCGCGTCTTTTACTGTTCGTATCATCTCCTGCGTGGTTTTTGGGTTGCCCCATGCTGTTTCTTGCGGCTTTGTTTCGCCCTGCCGCAAAACGCTGTCCAGCGTATTGCCCAAATTCCAGCCCTGTCCAAGATTTTTTACATATTCAAATGTTGTCATGGGAAACCTCCTCTCGTTTCATTCTGCAATAAATTTCCGTTACGGTCAAATGTTGCCTTTCCTGCAAAGTGTGATATAATCTAAGAAATTTTCTTTACAATTTTTCTATAAATCGAAAGGGGTTTCCCATGGCAAAGAAAGCAACTCTTACAAAATCACAGGTAAAAGAGGGCGTTATCGAGAATTTGCGCACGGCGTACCGCAAAACAATTGCAACGGCAAGCAACGCACAAATTTACAATGCAGTGGCAATGACCATCAAGGACGCGGTTTTGGATAACTGGATTACTACTTATGACCACTACGAAAAAGCCAAAGTTAAAACGGTTTACTATTTGAGTATGGAATTTTTGATGGGTCGTTTTATGGGAAACGCGATTTTGAATCTCGCACTTGAAGAAACGGTGCAGGAAGCATTGGACGAGCTTGGCATAGACGTAAACCTTGCGGAAGAATCCGAACCCGACCCCGGCCTTGGTAACGGCGGTTTGGGACGGCTTGCGGCTTGCTTCTTGGATTCGCTTTCGACGATGGGATATCCCGCATATGGTTGCGGAATAAGATATCACTACGGAATTTTTGAACAGCACATAGAAAACGGATACCAAGTTGAAAAGCCCGACAACTGGCTTCAGCACGGAGACCCGTGGAGTGTTCGCCGCGAAGAATTTGCACGCGAAATCAAATTCGGCGGGCGCGTAATATCCGTGAAAAACGACGACGGAACATATCATTTCGACCTTGAAGATTATCATAGCGTAATGGCTGTGCCTTACGACTATCCCGTTGTGGGATATAAAACAAAAACGGTAAACACTTTGCGTCTTTGGGATGCAGAACCCGTTAACCGTTTCGACCTGCAAAGCTTTAACCAAGGGCAATACGAACGCGCAACGCAAGAGCAAAACCTTGCGCGCAATCTGTCCTCTGTGCTGTACCCCGCCGACGACCATGTTTCCGGAAAAGAATTGCGTTTGCGTCAGCAATACTTCTTTATTTCGGCAACAATTCAGCGTGCGATAGAGCAGTTTGAGGGGCGTCACGGCAGATGCTTCGACAAACTTTCAGACTATATGCAGTTCCAACTAAACGACACGCACCCTACCCTTGCGGTTGCAGAGTTGATGCGCGTTCTTCTTGATGTTTACTATCTTGAATGGGACGATGCGTGGGAAATCACACGCGCAACCTGTGCATACACAAACCATACAATAATGAGCGAAGCGTTGGAAAAATGGCCTGTGGAAATTTTCAGCCGTCTTCTGCCGCGCATTTACATGATTGTGGAAGAAATTAACCGCCGTTTCTGCGTAAACCTTGTGGAATGGTACGGCAACGACCCCGAGCGCATTCGCAAAATGGCTATCTGTGCAGACGGGCAAGTTCGTATGGCGCATTTGGCAATTGTCGGCGGTCACTCCGTAAACGGCGTTGCGGCAATCCATACGGAAATCCTAAAGGATATCGAACTGCGCGATTTCTACGAAATTTATCCCGAAAAATTCAACTCTAAAACAAACGGAATAACGCCCCGCCGTTGGATTGCAAAATGCAACCCCGGGCTTTCAAAACTCGTTACGAAAACCCTTGGCAAAGACGATTGGATTTCCGACTTGGGGCAACTTGCAAAACTTAAACCCCATGCAGATGATGCGGGCTTCCAAGAGAGTTTCATGAAGGTAAAACACGACAATAAAGTGGCACTTTCCAACTATTTCCGCAGTGAGTACGGCATTGGCGTTGACCCTGATTCTATCTTTGATATTCAGGTAAAACGCTTGCACGAATACAAACGCCAGCTTCTGTGCATTTTCCACGTAATTGATATGTACAACACAATCAAAACCAACCCCGGCATGGATGTTCGCCCGCGCACATATATGTTTTCTGCGAAAGCGGCGGCAAGCTATCACCGCGCAAAATTAATCATCAAGCTAATCAACGCCGTTGCCGAGGTTGTAAACAACGACCCCACCATAGACGGCCGCTTAAAAGTTCTGTTCCTGCCCAACTACCGCGTTTCCCTTGCGGAAAAATTAGTTCCCGCCGCAGATGTTTCCGAACAAATTTCCACAGCCGGCAAAGAAGCAAGTGGAACGGGTAACATGAAATTCATGCTTAACGGCGCGGTTACAATAGGTACGCTGGACGGCGCGAACGTGGAAATGCTTGAAGAAGTCGGCGATGAAAATATGTTCATCTTCGGCATGACGGCAGAGCAAGTTCATTCCTTAACTGTTTCCGGAAATTACTCGCCGTGGAATTTGTACAACATGGATTTCAACATCCGCAACGTACTAACCACCCTTATCAACGGCACTCTTGACCGCAACCATGACCTTTTCCGCGAACTTTACGATGCCATGCTTAACGGCTACAACGGCGCACGCCCCGATGAATACTACGTACTACAAGACTTTGCCGCCTACAAAAAAGCCCAAGAAGCCGTAGACGCCGCGTACAAAGACCCGAAACGCTGGGCAAAAATGGCCATCATGAACACCGCTTGCGCCGGAAAGTTCTCCAGCGACAGAACCATCAAAGAATACGCCGACGAAATCTGGAAAATGAAACCTGTTAAGATTAAATAAAGTTTTTAAAGATAAGACCTTGGGGGGAGAAGGAACTTTGAAAAGTTCCCTCTCCCCACAAT
>Ga0209755_10007615_pt1 | contig 11709 bp, 8 predicted proteins | sample TergutCo191P1_FD_187301 | JGI IMG/M metagenome (GOLD analysis project Ga0209755, IMG submission 187301) | Cornitermes sp. P1 segment gut microbial communities from Petit-Saut dam, French Guiana - Co191P1 (SPAdes) (version 2) | ecosystem: Host-associated > Arthropoda: Insects > Digestive system >...
AAAATCCCAAAAAAATTTGCAATTTCAAAAAAAAAGTATTATCTTTGCAGTCCTTAATTTCAGTTAGGCTCGGAAAGATGGGTGAGTGGCTGAAACCAACAGTTTGCTAAACTGTCGTACTCGTAAGGGTACCGGGGGTTCGAATCCCCCTCTTTCCGCAAAAAGAAAACCCCGAGAACATCAGTAAATACTGAAGCTTTCGGAGTTTTTTTTGAAAAACGGCGCAGAAACAGCGCACGTTTTTTTTTTAATTCTTCACAATTCTTATCGACTGCTCACCCACGCGCAAAATGTACGTTCCAGCGGGTAAATGCCCCAACTGAATGGTCTGATTTTCTTGTGTGATGCGTTGCGTGTGAACAACAATTCCGCCAACATTCAACACGTGTAACATCTGTCCAATCACAGCATTAACGATGCGAATTTCATCGGTGAACGGGTTGGGATGTGCCTGTAGAGACGGGGTATGTCCCGTCTCTACAACGACAATCGATGTAGGATCTGCATTCACCGTAAAACGTACATCAAACGACTCCGAAATGTTGCCGCTGCCCCTAACCGTAACCGTTGCAAGATATGTGCCAACAGGAAGTCCAGTGTTTGGAACAACAGTAAAATCAGCCGTTCCAGTGGTGTCGAGGCTTGGAATAGTTGTTCGCGAAAGCACAAAACTGCTCGCATTTGCTCCACTTAACGCGATTGTTAGTTGACCGGTTGGTTGATTCCCAACGTTCTCAATGCCTACGCGAAGTGGCGTTTGCGCATCATAACCAAAATAAACAGTAGGAAAAACATGCGTTTCTGTTTGGCTTAATGTGATATCCCAAATCATTTCACTTAGCGCTTGCAATGCGCCGAAAGCACTCAATCGACGCGTACTTTGGATGCCTACTGGTGTGGAAACCGTTAGCGGAATCGAGCCTTCCACAATTAAATCTTTTAACTGAGCGCCTGTTAACGATGAATTGGCAGAAAGCAAAAGCGCTGCAACGCCCGCCACGTGCGGTGCAGCCATAGATGTGCCTTGCATATACATGTAACTGTGACTAAGCGCAGTGCTGAGAATGCCGCCTTGTCCACCGGTAATTTGTCCACCCGGCGCATAAATGGACACAGACGTTGCACCAAAACACGAATACGTTGCACGCTGATTGTCAGGGCCAAGTGCGCCTACACCAATGATGTTCGCGACGTTAAATATGCCACTGTTTGGGATACGATTATCAATGTTTGAACTGGCATTTCCCGCAGACCAAACAGCCAAACCGGCATAATTATTTTGGATGTGATTCCTTACAGTAATAAGCGATCCGAATCCGCCCAAACTCATATTTATGATCGGCACATTGTTGTTTATCGACCACGTAATTGCTTGAATCATACGCGCATCGGTGGTTAGAGGATCGTTGCCCGGTCCGAACTGACTAAACACTTCGAGCGGCACCAAAGACACGTGCCAATTCACGCCAACCACACCAATAGAATTATTGCCAACTGCGCCAACAGTCCCAGCGACGTGGTTTCCGTGAAATATCGTTGCTGTTGGCAACGTCGTTCCTAAGTTTGCAGTGGTGAGAACTTGGTTTGTAAAAAAACAAAATCCATTCGCCAAATTTGCGTTCAAGTCGTTGTGCGATTGAAAACCGATGTCAATAATTCCAACGCGAACATTGCGCGAACCGGTTGTTATCGCCCACGCTTGCGCTGCTTGAATACTTTGTATGCCCCACAGCGAACTAAAAAAATGATCGTTAGGAATTCGTGTTGACGTTAACTCACGAAAATAATTTGGTGCGGCATAATATATGCCAGGCGTAAAGCGCAATTGTTCGATAACATCCAACACATTTTGTTTGTTGTTTACTTCAAATTCTAACAAAAGAATTTGTTGAAATGTTTCGACATTGAGCATTTTGATTTGCTGATTGTCAATGTTTTGAATCGCCGTAAGATCGACGATCGTCACATGTTCAAAACCATCAAACACGCCCATTTCTGCTGGGGATTTGTTTGGCCCACCAACATCTTTAGCCATAATGACGATTACACTGTTGCCACAAAAATTTTGATCAATTGTGGTGTGATTTGTGAAATTTTGTCCAAAAAATGGACTCGTTAACAAAAACGAAACCGAGAAAAGAATTAATTTTTTCATGATAATAGGGAGTTAGTTTGTGCAAAGGTACGACTTTTTTTTGACATAGCAAAACAAAAAAGAATAAATTTGGTAATTTCGGATATTTTTTGTACCTTTGCATCATTCTTGTCACTGGGAATAAACATACCAAAACAAAAACCAACGATATGTCAAAAAATTTAGTCATTGTTGAGTCGCCGGCAAAAGCGAAAACTATTGAGAAGTATTTGGGGAAGGAGTATAAGATTTTGTCGTCTTATGGTCACGTGCGTGACCTGCCGAAAGGGAACTTGAGCATAGACATCCAACAGGATTTTACGCCGAATTATGAAGTTCCGAATGACAAGAAAAAAGTCATTGCGGATTTGTTGAAAGCCGCAAAAACCGCTGATACCGTATGGTTGGCGTCCGATGAAGACCGTGAAGGGGAGTCGATTGCTTGGCATTTGTCAGAGGTTTTGAATCTGGATAAGAAAAAAACAAAGCGTATTGCGTTTAATGAAATCACGAAAACGGCGATTTTGAACGCGATTGAACATCCGCGCGAACTGAACGATGACTTGATTGCTGCACAACAAGCGCGACGTATTTTGGATCGTTTGGTGGGGTATGAAATTTCGCCCGTTTTGTGGAAAAAAATTCGTCCGAATTTGTCGGCAGGACGCGTGCAATCCGTTGCTGTTCGCTTGATTGCGGATCGTGAAAACGAAATCAAACAGTTCGAATCTTCTTCATCATTTCGCGTGCAATCCTTGTTTGGATTGCCTTCGGATGAAAAAACATTGGACGCAGAATTGAACAAACGTTTTGCAGATGCGAAAGAAACGCAAGGCTTTTTGGATGCTTGCAAAACTGCAACATTCACCGTTTCAGATATTGAAACAAAACCTTCAAAACGTACGCCAGCAGCGCCATTCACAACATCAACGTTGCAACAAGAGGCGTCACGAAAATTAGGCTTTTCGGTTGCAAAAACGATGATGGTTGCACAGCAACTTTATGAGGCAGGATTCATCACGTATATGCGTACGGATTCGACCAGCCTTTCTGGATTAGCGATAACTACAGCGAAAGCGGCGATCGAAAAAAACTACGGTCAAAAATATCACAAAATGCGCCAATATGCGACGAAAACCAAAGGTGCACAAGAGGCGCACGAGGCTATTCGTCCAACGTATATCGACAACCAAAACATCGAAGGCGAGCCGGCGCAACAACGGTTGTACGACTTGATTTGGAAACGCACAATTGCCTCGCAAATGAGCGATGCGGAGTTTGAGCGAACAACTGTAAACATTGATGTTTCGGGACGTTCAGAAAAATTTCAAGCGAAAGGCGAAGTCTTGGTTTTTGACGGTTTTTTGACAGTGTATATGGAAACCAAAGACGATGGGGAAGAGGATTCGGATGTGAAAGGTTTGTTGCCACCGATGAATGTGAACGATGTACTTTCTGTACAAAAAATCACTGCACGCGAAACATTTACACAAGCGCCGCCGCGCTACACAGAGGCGAGTTTGGTGCGAAAAATGGAAGAATTAGGCATTGGTCGTCCGTCCACATATGCGCCAACAATTTCGACAATTCAAAAACGTGAATACGTTGTGAAGGAAGATCGCGAAGGCAACGAAAGAACCTACAAAACCTTTGAATTGGACGGCAAAGGCAACATCAAAGAGGCCGATAAAACCGAGACGTTTGGCATAGAAAAAGCCAAAATGTTTCCAACGGATATTGGAAATTTAGTGACGGGTTTTTTGGTGGAAAATTTCAACACGATTGTGGATTTCAATTTTACGGCAAACGTGGAAAATGAGTTTGACGAAATCGCGAACGGCGAATTGAAATGGACGGAAATGTTGCGCAAATTCTACAATCCGTTTCACAAAGATATTGAAAAAACGATAAAAACAACGGAACGCGTGACGGGCGAACGTTTGGTTGGCGTGGATCCGAAAACCAAGAAAAATATCTACGTGCGTATCGGCCGCTTTGGGCCAATGGCGCAGATTGGCGAAAGTAGCGACGAAGAAAAACCGGCGTACGCAAGTTTGAAAAAAGGCCAATCCATCGAAACAATCACGCTCGAAGAAGTGCTGGAATTGTACAAACTGCCGCGCGTTGCCGGACAGTTTGAAGGCGAAGATTTGGTGGTTGCAATTGGTCGTTTTGGACCGTATATTCGTTTGGGCAAAGTGTTTTATCCGCTACCAAAAACTGAGGATCCGTTAGAGGTTTCGGAAGAACGTGTGATTGAAGTCATCAAAGAAAAGCGCGAAAAAGATGCGAAAGCGGTGATTCGTGTGTTTGACGAAAACCCGGATGTTCGCGTGCTTAACGGTCGCTTTGGACCGTACGTTGTTGTTGAAAAAAAGAATTTCAAAATTCCAAAAAGCGTTGCGCCAGAAAGTTTGACGTTGCAAGATTGTTTGGATTTGTCGGAAGGCAAAAAGTTGGCCGCTGATACGGATGAAACGCCTGTGAAAAAGGCCGCTGCGAAGAAACCTGCGGCGAAGAAAGCGACAACGAAGAAAACGGCGAAAAAATAACCGTAGGGGCGTATTGCATACGCCCTGCAAGGGGGGGGGCGCCTGCGCGGGAATGACGGCAAGGGTTACGAATCCCAATTTCCTAAATAAATACACCCACCAATGTTATCGTGCCTCGCACCGGTAACATCGCTGAGGCAATTTACATTTCCGCGAAGGCGCAACACGCCAAGGAATGCGAAAATCAAAGCCTCTTTGAAATCGATAAGTAGCGGGTCAACATCAGAAAATTTGCACGCACAATGGTGCTTGATGCGTGACATTAAAAAAATGTTTTTTGCACCACCGCCAGTGACCAACATTGTTTTTTCTTGTAGAGACGGGGCGCGCCCCGTCTCTACAGGGGCATTATTTACGACGGTTGAAATTTGCAACGCAATATGTTCGCAAACCGTATGCAATTTGTCTTCCCGTCGAACATTTGAATTGGTCCAGAATTGGCAAAACATTTGTTTCAAACCATTCCGCGCCCAAGGATTTTGGTGGTTGTTTGGTGAAAAAATCTAAGCCGTTTAAGTGCTCTAAGAGTTTGTTGTTCAGTTGTCCAGATGATGCAAAAACGCCATCTTTGTCGAACGGTGGCAACAAATAATTCAGTGCCATATTGCACACGCAAACATCGAACGCGGTGATTTTGTCGTCTTTTGTGAGCGATATATTTGCGATGCCGCCCAGATTCAAATGAAAATCATTGTCGCCAAACAACAATTTGTCGCCAATCGGCACCAACGGCGCGCCTTGTCCGCCAAGGGCAACATCAATGTTGCGAAATTCGGTAACGACCGGACATTTCATATATCTCGCAATCGCAGCGCCATCGCCGATTTGCAAGGTTAAGCGTTTTTCGGGTTGATGAAAAACCGTGTGGCCGTGCACAGAAACTAAATCAACAGTCAGCGCATTTTTTTCGATAAATTTCTGAATTTCTTGTCCCAGAAAATGGCCGTAATCCGTGTTTAGCAAGGCCAAGCGCAAACCTGTAAATGTTTTGGCATTTCGCAAACGGCGTTTCAAAATCTCAGGATAATCGATGGTTTCCGCGATGTCTAAATGATAATGCCACTGCGCATTTTCCAAACGAAATTCGCAATACGCCAAGTCAAGTCCGTCCAACGATGAGCCCGACATCACGCCGACAACTCTATAATAACCTTCTGTCATAGCACGTCAATTGCGGTTTCCAGACGAATGCCTCGAGAACCTTTGATTAAAAACATATAATTTTCAAACCCTTGTTTGCTCAGAAAATCGCGCGCATCAGCAGCATTTTTGAATGTTTTTACCGTCTCGGATGCGAACGTTTGAAAAATATCGCCCACAAAAATACCTTCGTGCAAACCCAATGTTTGCGTGAGTGCAATCAACTCTTGATGCTTAACAGTGCTTTGTTCGCCAAGTTCCAACATATCGCCAAGCACGAAAAATTTCTTTTCATTTTCAAATTTTGCAAAACTCTGCAAAGCCACGTCCATACTGGACGGATTGGCATTGTAAGCATCCAAAATCAGCGTGTTTTTTTCGGTCTTGACAAGTTGCGAACGGTTATTGGCTGGCACATAATTTTCCAAACCACGGGTGATGTTTTCGAGCGAAACATTAAAGTGTTCGCCAATCGCGCAAGCGGCCAAGATATTGCCAAAATTGTAATCGCCGACAAATTGCGTTTGGATATTTTGTGACTTGAATGTCAAACCAACAAAAAAACCATTGTACGTCAGTTCGCCAGTAAAATCAGCATTTTCAAGACCAAATGTGATGCGTTTTTGATGCTCCGAACGCTCCACTAATTCGTGAAACAAGGTATTGACAAACACCAAACCATCATTCTCTTTTACGGCACGAAACAAATCCGCCTCCGTTTCCACAATCGCTTCATAGGTACCAAAACCTTCCAAATGTTCTTCGCCCAAACTCGTGACCAATCCGATGGTTGGCAAAGAAATTTGGCACAAGTCATACACTTCGCCACAAGCATTTGCACCCATCTCAACAATCAAAATTTCAGTATCGCTTGGCGTGCTCAAAATCGTCAACGGAACACCAATAAAATTATTCAGATTTCCTTGTGTGGCGTGGGTTTTGAATTGTGTTGAAAGCACAGCGTTGACCAATTCTTTGCTCGTTGTTTTGCCGTTGCTACCCGCAATTCCGACAACCGGAATAGTGAGTTTTTTGCGGTGAAAAGTGGCTAAATCTTGCAAGGTTTTTGCCACATCATCCACCAAAATATAACGTTCATCGGCAACTACACTCGCATCATCAACAACCGCATAAACACAGCCGTTTTCGAGGGCAGATGCAGAAAAGGCGTTCGCGTTAAAACGATCGCCTTTGAGTGCAAAAAATAATGAATTGGGAATGAGATTCCGAGTGTCTGTCGAAACGGCAGGATACTGTAAATACAGTGCATACAGTTCTTCCAGACTGTTCATTGTTTTGGATATTTATCGGCGTTGCGCCTGACCCTGCGTCGGCGTTCCGATGCGTGGCATTGCCAAGCGGAAACCAATCCAAGGCTCGCTCAAATCTTGCTCCAAGAATCTACGATTCGCAGGATGTAAGAAAAATGCGCGATCCATAAATGACCCACCTTTTACAACGCGTGATCTATCGGTAACCAATGACGAACCGTAGTCATAAACCATTGATGTTGTACCTTCTACTTCAGAAAGAGCCAGCCAATCGTGTGTAACAACCGAGGCAAAATCACCATCACCAAAGTTTCTCGCATCTGCTCTTTGGAAATTACGGCGATGACCAATTTGCTCTGGCGTCATCTCTTGCATTGCAACGCGACCGTGCTCATTGATAACAACTTCGCCATCTTCATCGCGAACTTGTGTTCTAAAGATATGTCCACGGAATGGATTCAAACCGTGTGCTTGCTCAAACGTTTGCGCACGATACACGTCAAGTACCCATTCTGCAACGTTTCCAGCCATATTAAACAAACCAAAATCGTTCGGAGCATAAGCAAATACTGATGTTGTGAAGAATGCACCATCGTTCAAACTTCCTGCAACACCAGCAAAATCGCCACGACCGCGAACAAAATTCGCTTGCATTTGTCCCATATGTCTTGGATCTGTGCGACGAACACCGTGTCCATTCCAAGGGAAAACGCGACGCTCGATAATGCGCTCATCAAATGTATTTCCAGTCAAACCCAAAGCCGCATATTCCCACTCAGCCTCTGTTGGCAAGCGGAAACTTGGCGTCAAAATTCCATCTCTCAACTGAATATTACGCACGCGTTCAGGTGCATTTGGATTCATATCTGGCAACTGACGTCTGGTCAAACCAGCATAATGTCCTGCCAAGAAAGCACCAACATTGAAGTGATGATCAGGCGTTTGCGCTGGATCGATGTGTTGTAGGAAACCTAAACGCACCAAAAGCGCCTCATTGAAACGGTCGGTACGCCACTCTGCGTAAGCCATTGCTTGCTCCCAAGTTACACCAACCACTGGATAATCGTTGTATGCAGGATGTTGAAAATAAAATTCAACCATATGCTCAACATACGCATCTACTCTGCGCCAAGCCAATTCATCTGGCCACGCACGACGCACAACTTCAGGAAAATCCTCACCAAAAATACGGTCTAACCAAAACAGATATTCGTTGTAATCCACGTTTCTGATTTCCGTTTCGTCCATATAAAACGACGCAACCGTTACACGGCGTGGAATCATATCCCACGTGTGCAACAAATCTTGATGATTGGCGCCCATCACGAACGAACCACCTTCGATAAATACCATACCAGGAGGCGTGGCTTGCTCGATACCGTGATTCACTTGAAAGCCGCCCCAGCGTGGGTCGTTGATATTCCAACCTGTTGTGCGCGACTGTTCTGGCGCTGCACAACCCATTAAAAATGCCACAAAACCAATGGCTAAAATGCTGTAAAAATTTTTAATGTTCATTGTATATTTAGTTTATTTATAATCGTGTTTGTGTTATTGAATTTACAAAGATACGTTTTTTTTTTCAAAAATGCAAATTTTTTCTTAAAAACCTGGGCAACTAATCATTCTTACGCGTGGCGAACGTGGTCGTCGGCAAGGCAATAAATAGGCCATAGATACTTCGTGTGATCCTCCAGATACACCGCGTAACCTGCTGAGTGATATGTCATAACTGTATCCGATGCGCATCGCATTTAGTCTGACGCCAATCAAAAATGTTAGCGATTCGGGATGGTTAAATGCGATGGTTTGGCGGTACCAAACCCCGAAAACAATCATTGGAATCACATTGTTGAAGTAAACACCGTAGTTAATCTGTTGAGCAGTACCTTGTTGCTGAAAGATAATGTTCGGCGAAATGGTTGGTGTGTTTGGATCGCGAAAACGGCTTGTGGCACGTCGCAAATCGAGAACAGCACCGGCGTGAGCGGTGAATTTCAACGGAATGCGCGACACATCCATAAATCCTTCATCGGGTCTGGAAATATGATGCACGGCAGCACCCGCAAAAAATCGGTCGCCATAGCCCACAATTCCCACCGAAAAATCTTCCAAAAATCTGCTCGCTGGCATATTTGGCAAGTCTTCGCGGGTTGGATGTCCAGTGAATCCAGTCAAGTCAAATTGATCCGGAAACGTCAGGTTACTCCAATCAATCCGGCGATGAATAAATCCCGCTTGAACGGCCGTTCGAACGGAAATAGCATCAGTCAATTGAAAACTGTACGAATAAATTGCACCCACACTTGTCGTTGAATATGCGCCACTTCCTTCGCGAATATTGGTCACGATAAATCCCAAAGCGCCCGACAAACGGTCGATATGCTCATCAAACGATGCACTAATGCTTGGAAACGAACCGCCAGGAATCATCGACCATTGGTTGCGATAATTGATGGCAAATCGTCCGCAAACCATCGTTCCCGCCATAGCAGGATTGGTGTGCAACGGCGCAGCATAGAATTGACTAAACATAGCACCTTGCGCACTCGCTGAGAGCGTGCAAAACAACACTATAACAATCAAAAAATACTTTGTTCGTGTCATACTAACAATTCAATTCACAGGCAAAGATACAAAAAAAAAGGGGAAAATGCAAGTTTTTTTTGCATTTTGCCCCTTTCTTCTTCAAAAGAAGGTAATCAAATTACTTCTTTTTCGCGCCACACGCTCTTCTTGCTGCTGGTTTAGTAGCAACTTTTTTCACTGCTGGCTTTTTTGCTGCAACCTTTTTTACTGGAGTCGCTTTTTTCGCAACAGCCTTCTTTGGAGCTACTTTTTTAGCAACTGCTTTTTTTGCTGGAGCCGCTTTTTTTGGAACTGCTTTTTTAGCAACAGCTTTCTTTGGAGCTACTTTTTTAGCAACTGCCTTTTTTGCTGGAGCAGCTTTTTTTGGAGCAACTTTTTTTGGTGTTGCTTTTTTAGCTACAACTTTTTTTACTGGCGTTGCTTTTTTAGCAACAGCTTTCTTTGGAGCTACTTTTTTAGCAACTGCCTTTTTTGCTGGAGCAGCTTTTTTTACTACTGCTTTTTTCGCTGGAGCAGCTTTTTTCGCTACTGGCTTTTTTGCTACTGCTTTCTTTACTGCTGGCTTTTTTGCAACAGCTTTCTTTACTGCAGGTTTTTTAGCAGCAGGCTTTTTCGCTGCTGGCTTTTTTGTGGTTTTCTTTTCCATTTTTTTTGTTTTTTGTGTTGATAAATTAGGTTTATTAACGGTTTTATTTGTATTAGTTCCTTTTACGGAATTTTTTATTTTTTGTTGCGTTTTTTCAGAATTTTTATCCAAACGAATGATGAAATCCGACAAGATATTCATATAGTTTATGAACGCATCATAGGGCGATGGATAATGGCTGAAATACTTGTGAACTTCGGCACTTGCGAGCCATTTGGTGCACATATAATACAGGTTGTCGCTGGTCTGTAAAAAGCCAAAATCTTTTTTGATTTCTGGGTCTTTATGCGCCTCAATTTTTTCTGTTAATTCGTATAGTTTTGCAAAGGCCTCGTTTTGCAATTCGTTACCCAACCAAGCGGTCAAATCACGCTCTTCATCCGCCCACGAAATTGGAAATGGAACGTGCACAGGAGCCACTGGTTTCAAGGCTTTGCTGATTTTTGATGGCGTAGAGAATTGAAGGTTTGAACGCTTGAAAATTTGCTCCGGAAGTGCTTTGAAAAAATCAAAAATCCCCGTTTCTTTCAATTGATGTTCGCCAAAGGTTTCGTAATCCAAAAAGATGTTTACAATCTCTTGTTTTTTGTCGCCTTCTAAAATCCAATCCACATATTTCTCTGCGGTTAGCGGCCAGCCTTTCCAATTTTGGTCGGAAAAACGGAACGCAATATCATCGCTCAATTGATAATTTCGCAACAACACATTCAGTTTTGAATCGATAGCATTGCTGTATAAATAGTTTGGCGATTTCCACCCCAAAATATGTTTTGCACCTTCTGTAAGTATAGTGTTAAAGCCAAGCTTGGATACTCGCGCACCAATTTCATCGGAATAAATCAACTCCGTATTTCTAAATGTTGTTGGCTTTTTTCCGAACAATTTTTGAATACGTTCGCTGTGTTTTTTCACTTGCTTTTCGAACTCATCACTGTCGCTCAACGATGCCAACGAATGGTAATAGGTTTCAGCAATAAATTCAACTTGTCCGGTTTTTGCTAACGCTTGAAAGCTCTCAATCACGTGCGGTGCATACCATTCGAATTGGTCTAATGCAACACCCGAAATCGACAAACTTACACTGAATTTTTTGCCGTGTTTTTTGATGAGATCCAACAACAAATTATTCATTGGAATATAACAACGATCCGCGATACGATTAAGCAAATATTGGTTTTGATAATCGTCGTAATAATTGTGAACAGCACCCATTTCAAAGAAACGGTAGTTGCGCAATCTTAGCGGTTGATGGACTTGAAAATAAAGGCAAAGTGTACTCATAATGGTAGGCTATTTTAGGTTTAGGGCTTTGTTGTAAATTTTTATATTGTTCAACGCTGCATTTTCCCATTTGAGATTATTCACTTCCTCTGCACC
>Ga0209755_10007616_pt1 | contig 11706 bp, 14 predicted proteins | sample TergutCo191P1_FD_187301 | JGI IMG/M metagenome (GOLD analysis project Ga0209755, IMG submission 187301) | Cornitermes sp. P1 segment gut microbial communities from Petit-Saut dam, French Guiana - Co191P1 (SPAdes) (version 2) | ecosystem: Host-associated > Arthropoda: Insects > Digestive system...
GAACCCAACGGTGCTTCTAACTTTTTTGTGCGTCACTAATCAGGCAATTTCGCTATCGTCCGGGCGTATATAGCCTGCCGCCCCCGCCCACTGCCCGCCCAGCCGGCTAGACAGCCCCTTTAGCAGATGCCCAGTAGGTATCAATATAAAACATTAGCACAGATAAGATGGGGACTAGGTTGGCGCTTCGTATATCCAGTGTTTTTATTAACTTTGATAAATGCGTTAATGAATCGATAATAGACGCGCTGACTTCTTGGGTGCTGTTAGAAGGTTCGGGCGTTATTATTAAATTGTCGGTTGCCAGTTGTTTTCGTAAAGCAGCATCTCCCCGGCTTAATCGGTCGGCTTGATAATCGCGCAAAATATTCATGGCGGCGTAAAATGCCACTATTTCGTTTAATGAATGACGTTCGCCATTGCCTTTTACAAGAATGGGTCTGGAGTTAAGTATTGAAAGCATGGTAATGGAGGCTAATTTATGGGGGTCTAGGCTACACGCTTCTTTACGGTGCATCATATTTTCGACTAACGCGCGCAGGTCATTAAATGTGTGCAAAAATGATTTCGCATAACCAATTTGGTAATCGACCCCATGTTCTTGTATCCATGTGTCAAAATTTAGCATCATGGTTTTAATTGAACGATTCAACACGTACAGCATTTGTTCAGGTAAATGTGGCGGCGGATTGTTTATGTCCTTTGTCTCCATGACGGCTTACGCCCCTCTCTATTATCTGGCCGCATTTGTTTGCATTTGCAATTCAAATTCTTTGGCCAGTTCAGGGTCATAAGACATGACAGCGCCATAGTCTTTTCCTTCATTGATAAGTCCAAGCGATTCTAAATGCTCGTCCAGTGTGCCGGGCTTGTCTACTTTGGGTAGCCAGCGCAGTTTGTTTTCTTCCGTAATGTGCATAATATCTCCTTGTCTAAGAGCCATACACTCACCCCTTCCGTAACATTACTATGTATCATAGATACACCAAAATCGCGAATAGGCGTCATCTATACACATTTTTACTTTATTTGTCAAGTTTTTTCACCGTCTTTTTCCCCCCATCCCTTCATATACATATAGCCACCAACAAAAACGGAGGCACGTGATGGCAGAGGTATTTCGGTTGTTTTGGTGGTTAATGATGATTGCGTTTATTTTAATGGGGGTGGACTATGCGCTGTTTGCGGTATTTGCCCAGGAACGGGCCGAGCGCGTCATGAAATTTTTTATGGTGGCGGGCGCGTTGGCGGGCTTTTTTGTACTGTTCCAGTTTATCAACGAGCATCTGCTGCGCGAGATAATGGTATTTTACGAGACGTTCTTCTAGGCAGCGGACGCCACGGTTTTCATCTTTATATCTTTATGGTAGAATGCCCCCGATTATGGCGAAATGCGGAGGCGAAGTATGATAACCAACCAAATTTTGCAAGGCGCAGTAGATGGGTTGAAGTTGATTACCCGCAAGGATATAACGGTAACGGACAGAGAAGGCAAGGTTTCGGCCACAACAGAAGTGAATATGCACCAAGGGCTGGCAGTGCTGGTGGATAGCTTTATCAATTCGCCGGCCGAGAATCAATTGATTCAAGGCAACCAGTATTTCAAGGTAATCGACAACGGCATTACTGAATATGTAGTGCTGATGAACGGCGAGGACGAGGACACCTACCGCATGGGCAAGGTGGCCGCGTTTCATATCCAAAGCCTGATGATGGCGTACAAAGAACGCTTCGACCGGGACAATTTTATTAAAAATTTATTACTGGACAATCTCCTACTGGTGGACATCTACAGCCGCGCGAAAAAACTGCGGCTGGAAAACACCGTGCGGCGGGTTGTCTTTTTAATTTCCACGGTAATAGACGCCGACATGAGCGCCGTAGAAATTGTACGCGGCATTTTCCCGGACAAACATAAGGACTTTGTCACCGCCGTAGATGAAAGCAGCATTATCTTGGTAAAGGAATTAACCGAACGCGACAGCACCGACGAAATAGAATCCGTTGCCAAAAACATCGTAGACACCCTAACCAGCGAAACCATGTCCAAGGTGTTCGTCTCCATAGGCGCGGTAGTAACGGACTTGAAAAATGTGTCCTCGTCCTTCAAAGAAGCGCGGCTGGCACAGGAAGTAGGCAAGATTTTTGAATCCGATAAGCAAATCGTCAACTACGACCATTTGGGCATTGGGCGGCTTATTTATCAATTGCCGCTGCCCCTGTGCCGCATTTTTATTAACGAAATGCTGCAAGGGTTTTCCATCGAAGATATCGACGAAGAGATGTTTACTACCGTCACCAAATTCTTCGAGAATGACCTGAACGTATCCGAAACCGCCCGCGAGCTGTATATCCACCGCAACACGCTGGTATACCGGTTAGACAAATTGCAAAAATTAACCCGGTTGGATTTGCGCAAGTTCAGCGACGCCATCACCTTCAAAATAACGCTGATGGTTAATAAGTACATGCAATACCGCGAGGGGCACGCTTATTCATGATTGAGTTCGTAAACGCCACCAAAATATACGACAACGGCGCACGCGGGCTGGAGGGCTTGAACCTGCGCATCGACAAGGGCGAATTTGTTTTCGTAGTAGGCTCCAGCGGGTCGGGCAAAAGTACGCTGGTGCGCTTGCTATTAAAAGAAGCCGAGCTGACCAGCGGCGCTATCTACGTAAACGACGAAGAGCTGGGCAAAATAAAACGCCGCCATTTGCCCGCATACCGGCGCAGCATGGGCGTGGTATTCCAGGATTTTCGCTTGCTGAAAAATAAGACCGTATACGATAATGTAGCCTTCGCCATGAAAATAGTCGAGGCTACCCCCAAGGAAATTCGCCGTACCGTGCCGCAGGTATTAAATTTGGTGGGGCTTTCCAAGAAGGCGAAGGCATACCCCAACCAGTTGTCCGGGGGCGAGCAGCAGCGCACCGCCTTGGCGCGCGCCATTGTCAACCGCCCGCCCCTGCTAGTCGCCGACGAACCCACCGGCAACCTAGACCCCGACACCGCCTGGGAAATTATGACCTTGCTGGAGGACATAAGCGACCTGGGCACCACCATTGTCATGGCAACCCACGCCCACGACATTGTAGACGCCATGCAAAAACGCGTTATTCAGCTAGCCCACGGCCAGCTGGTACGCGACGCAGAAGGCGGGTACATCCATGAAGCCTAGGACGATACGCCACTATATAAAAGAAGCGCTGCGGTCGTTAATTGTTAATCGGCTAATGAGCTTCGCGTCGATTTTAACGGTAGCCAGCTGTATTTTCATTGTATCGCTGTTCTACCTGCTGGCGGCGAATATCGAATTTTTTTTACAGCAATTGCAGGACAATATCAGCATCATGGTGTTTATCGATGAAGAGGTAAGCGCGGATGCATTGTCGCCGCTGCACCAGCGCATTACTGTGCTGCCCCAGGTCAGCGCCATCGAATTTGTCAGCCGCGATGATGCGCTGGAAGATTTGATTACCGAAATGTGGGGGCGCGAATCCTTTTTGCAGTTTCGCTTGGACAACCCATTGCGGCACTCATTTTTAATAGAATTGGTCGATTTGCGCTATCACGAGGAAATGATTATCCTGCTGGAAGCCATGCCCGAAATTGCCCACATCGGGGACTTTGGCGATGAAGTGGATATTATCCGCACCGTGTCCGATGTGATACAAGTTACCTCGTTTATTCTCATCCTTATTTTGGCAAGCATCGCCGTTGTTTTGATTATGAATACCATCCGCATTACCGTAAGCTCGCGCCAGGTGGAAATTGGTATCATGAAATATGTAGGCGCTACGGATTGGTTTATCCGCTGGCCGTTTCTTATTGAGGGGTTGCTGATTGGCTTCTTGGGGGGGCTGATACCCGCGCTGGTGTGCCGTTTTGGGTACGAGCGGGTCGTTAGCATGATGGCAGATATTTACTGGCTTAATTTCATTGAATTTATGCCGGGCGAGGATATTTTTATGTATGTTATACCGCTGGCCATTGGGCTGGGGGTATTAATCGGGCTAATCGGCTCGGTGGTATCGGTGCGCCGTTATTTGCGCGTATAATTTTTTTAGCCAAGGAGGCTACATATGAAAACGAAAGTAAAATTATGCCTGACCCTATTGCTGGCGCTGGCCATGCTGGTGCCGTTAATATCATTAACCACGCAGGCGAACCAGCGCGATGAGTATCGGCAGGAGCTGGCGGGCATTCACCGCAGCATCATCGAAACCCAGAACCAGCGCGACCAAACTACCCGCCAGCTGACCCAAGCCGAGCGCGAAATGGAAGCCCTGGGCGATGAAATCATGTACACCATGCTGGCCATGATTGAATTAAACTACACGCTGGACATTGTAGAAGCCCGTTTTGAAAATGCCTTGCTTGAGCTGGAAGCCGCGCGGGAGTTTCATGCCGCCCAGCAGGCCATCGTCAATGAGCGCCTGCGCGACTTGCACGAGCATGGGCAGCCCAGCTTGCTGGATGTATTGGTACAGTCCAGCAGTGTGCGTGATTTTATGCTGCGCATGGAGTTTATGACGCGGATATCGCGCCATGACCAAAACATGCTGGAGCGCCTGGCCGACGCCGAGGTGCGTTACGTTGCCAGTGTAGAGGACGAAGCGCGCCAGCGTACCCTCATCGAAAACGTAATTGTAGAGCTGGAGCGTTCGACCGTTGAGTTAGAATTATTATTAGACGAATGGGAATTGCGGCACGAGGGTTTATTGGCCGACCGCGCTTCTTTTGAAGAGCAGCTGGCGGCCTACCAAGCCCAAGCACGCACCGTAGAGCAAGAAATTGCCCGGTTAGACCGCTTGGAAGCGCAGCGCCTGGAAGAGCAGCGCCAGCGGGAATTAGCCGCGCGCTTCATGGGGGGCACGGGCGAGATGCTGTGGCCGGTGTCGGGTTTCCACCATATATCCAGCGGGTTTGGGATGCGCCCTAACCCCTTTAACCGCCGTCAGCAGGAGATGCATCATGGCATTGACATTGCCGGGCGCAACGCCGCGGGGCAAAATATTAACGGTGCGCCGGTTTCTGCCGCGGGGGATGGGTTAGTGACCCGCGCCGCCACCGGCTGGAATGGCGGGTTCGGCACGATGGTCGTCATCGACCACGGCGGCGGCACGACTACCCTATACGCCCATCTATCGCGCCTTAACGTGCGTGAGGGCGATTGGGTGCGCGCGGGCGATACCATCGGCTTCGTCGGCTCGACCGGAAACTCCACCGGCCCGCATCTCCACTTCGAGGTACGCCGAAACGGGCAGCGCGTTAATCCGATGCCGTTTTTAGAGGGTCGGTAAGAGAGAAGGTCAAAAGAAGAAAACCGTGGGGGCGCTGCCCCCACACCCCCGCAAGGGCCACGGGCCCTTGACCCGTTTTTGCTTCGCATGGCTTGACGGTTATGACTGTCAGACCGCGCGACGCGCGCAAAAAGTTTGGGTCAAGCCTTTTTTAAAGGCTTGCGGGGGTGTGGGGGCAGCGCCCCACGGTTTTTTCTTTGAAAGGGAGCGCGGTATGAATAAAGTGCTTCGTGGTTGTTTGCCTTATTTTGTTTTGTTGTTCATCTTCGTGTTGCTGGTTTTTTTGTTGGCGCTGCTTTTTCGTGCTTCGGAGGAGGAGGACGTGGCGCGGATGACGGGCTTGGTTTCCCGGTTGGCGGTGGGGAATAGTACGGTGCTGGCGGTACAGCCTTGCGGGGCGCTGTGGACTTGGGGCATGGTGGTGGGTCGGCATTATGCGCAGGGCACGATTTTGTTCGAGCGGATTTTGCCCGCCGAGCGGGTGGCGGTGGACGGCGCGGTGGTGTATGTTTCTACAGCGGGCAGGGGGAACATGTCCTTCGCACGCAACCACGCCATGGCGCTGACGGCAGACGGGCGGTTATGGGGCTGGGGCGCGGATGACCGCGGGCAGCTGGGCGACGGCACGCGGCAGTTTCGCACCGACCCGATACCGATAAAAGCGGGCGTTGTGGCGGTTGCCACAGGCAGCATGGTGACAATGGCCATCGACGCCCACGGCGTGCTATGGGGCTGTGCCTACTAAATTTTATCCGTACATACTAAGCAATTAAAAAAGATAGGATATACAAGGCTTTGCGGGTGTTCGAGGTTTTACTTGCAACTGAAATTCGCGTATAGCCGGACGCTTTTATCGGCGTGAGTTTCTACACGGCTAATCAGCTTGTACACAATGTATCTCCTTCCGAAAATATAAGCTCGCTACTCATGGGCTTTCATCAGGATTATTGTAGCTAAAAATCCTACCCTGCATCTGTACTGCCGAAAATCTCAATAATTACGAAGCAACAAGGAATATAGCTGTATTGACAGCAATTGATTCAGCTTTTTGATGATATTTTTGTCTTGTAGTTTCGTCTGTGCCAAACAATGTACCCAATACATAAAAACACATACAGCACGGCAATCCAAGTGAATAAATCAAGCACATCACCCGCAAACAACGAGAATGTAAAATTAAACAGAAAATGCATCCAGATTGGGATAATCAAGTTTCTGCAACGTCTGTAGCATATACCAATCACAATCGCAAGTGATACAATGAATATCATGTATACGACAATATATTGGATTAGCCGCCATCCGGCATACCCGGTGGTAAACCACAGCGGCGTATGCCAAAATCCCCACACAAGCCCCACTATAACAGAGGATTTGATTACGCCGCAGCTTTTTTCAATATGCGGCTGCAAAAAACCGCGCCAACCGGATTGTTCGCCTGTTGCACCTGTAATTACAGCGAAGAAAAAGCCCAGTGCTATTGATGAAAGAGATAAATTAAGCAGGCCGTGAAATGTGGCTTCCCCTGTGAGAGATGTAATACCCACTGCGCCGAAGAACACGGCAAGCTGTGCCGTAGTTGTGAATATGACGATTTTCCAATTTACCCTCTCACGAAAAATATTTTTGTAAAACTCCTTGACAGAGCTGTTTGGGAATAATTTTTTGAATAAGGCAAGCAGAACAAAAGTCGGTGTCCATGCCCCAAACGCAACCATAAACAGAAATGCAATCCCTTCTTGGGCGTTCTCGCCCATCAACAAAAGTGCGAGACCTATGAGCGCGAATACAATCCAAAAAACCAGGTACGCGCATACAATATACACTATGCTTTTCTTCTTATCTGTCATCCGGCATTTCCTCCTGTGGATAAATATTTTTTTCGTTGCCGCCCAACAATAAAACAAATGCAGTGCATAGGCTTTTAATTAACTTGTCTTTTTCAAACCGTATTGATGTCGGAACATTGTAATGCGTGGTTAAAATTAAGTCCCTGATAATTCCGTCCATTGAAGCAGCCAGAAAAGCATAAATATCTTCAAGCGGCAGCCTGGGCTTAAAATATCCCTTCTCAATATTTTGCATTACAAGGTCGGTGCCTTTTTCCTTCCAATATTCCTGGTCTATCATAGTATGGTTTTGTAAATAGATACGAAGAAGCCGCTCGTGGTCATTGGCACAAACAAAGCGCATCTCATGATATATTTTGCCAATGCCCAAAAAGTTATCTAAAATTGATTTCTCCCAAATCTTAAACATCTTGCCTATTTTTTCTTCGGGGTGGCAACCCGAGGAAAGCGCGTTATCCACAGCCGCTTTTGTGTCAAATGGAATTCGCCTTCGGTTCATCAACTCGATTAAGATTTCATCAAGATTGGAAAAATACCGATAAATATTTCCTTGGCTAAACCCAACCTCGGTAATAATATCCCTCATAGAAACTTCGTGCATGGACTTTCTCATGCAGACAGCAAAAGCCGCGTCTAAAATTTGTTCGCGTTTTTGCTCAACTTGCGAAGCACTCATTTTAGCAGGCATGATAAGCTCCCTTCGTAGTGACAGCACGTTCATTACCAATATTGCCACATAATGAACACCCTGTCAATAAAAAATAACCGCCTGTGAAGGCGATTGCGTTTGATTCGTCAAGGGACGGTTCTCCTGACGATTTTGCCCTGACAAGACGGATGAACCAATGGGGCATTAGCAGATTAAATCATACTTGAGATTGTTCGGTACTGCTTCGTAGAGAAGCTCCAAAAACTTTTATCGTCCACGTTAAACCTCCCCAATAAAAAAAGCCCGATTGATGAATTTATCAATCGAGCCATTAAACGATGGTACTATTCAATTTTTTTAGTTATAATCTTTTGTGTTATGTTCGGCTCCGATTGTGAGAAATGCCCGAAAAGCCTTGTTTCAGCGTGGTTATCCTTGACGGATAAAATGTAATGGGCTTGGGGCAGCAATGTTTTCGACCAGCTAAACCAAGGCAGCCGCAACCTGCAAGGCATTCCCGCGCCGGTGGTTATTTTTGATGGGGTGGTGTTTTATGTAGGTGGAAGGTTAAGAGAATAAAACCGTGGGGGCGCTGCCCCCACACCCCCGCAAGCCTTTAAAAAGGCTTGACCCAAACTTTTTGCGCGCGGTGCGCGGTCTGACAGTTGACTGCCGTCAAGCCATGCGAAGCAAAAACGGGTCAAGGGCCCGTGGCCCTTGCGGGGGTGTGGGGGCGGATGCCCCCACGGTTTTATCTTTTGATTTTAACCACCGTATGCGTTAATTCAGGCGTTAGTACCACGGGGATTATTTCTGCTACCTTGCCGCCGTGTTTTTTTAGCGCGGGTTGGGCTTCGGTTATTTCTTGGGCTACTTCGCGGCTTTTCATGGCGAGGAATGTGCCGGATGGGGCTAGTAGGGGCAGGGCGTAGGTTATTAGCTTTTTCAGGGGCGCTACGGCGCGTGCGGTGATGATGTCGTAGGGGTCGATTTTTTGTAGGCGGGGCAGTTCTTCGGCACGTGCGTGGATGAAATGGGCTTCGATGTGCAGCTTGGCCAATGCGGTTTCCAGGAACGTTAATTTTTTGCGGGTTGAATCCAGCAGCGTTAGTTGAATGTCGGGCCGGGCTATTTTTATGGGCACGCCGGGGAAGCCTGCGCCTGTGCCTAGGTCAAGCAGGCGCAAGGTGCGGCTTTCGCAAGGGGGCGGCAAGTGCGGCAGCAGCGATAGACTATCGGCAATGTGCTTGACGGCAAAATCCTGCGGGTCGGTGATGGCGGTTAGGTTCAGGTATTGGTTAGCCTCCAGCACCAGCGCTTGGAAAGCCGCCAGCGGTGCGTCATAGTCCACGGGCGCAGTCCTCCTGTTCAATGGCACAGATTTTCCACACGCCGTGGCGGTCGGGCTCGCGTATCATGCGCAGGTGAACGAGCTTTCGCAAATCGCGGGCGGGGTCGTCTAGGTATAAGGAGCGGGTCAGGGTTGCGCCATCGTGCGCGCTGCCGGCCTTGCGCACCCACCGGCACAAATGTGCGTGCGGCAACACTTCGCGCAGCGCGTCCAGGTCAAACCCGCCGGCATAGGCCTTGCTGACAAACGCCCACGCCCCGTCGGGGTTATCTTGCACCGCTTCAAGAAAGCGCTTCGCCACCTTGCTGCCATGGTCAATATTTACATACACACCCTTGCGCGAACGCGCCAACGGCACATGCATTGCGGGATACCCGCCGCCCATTTTAACAGGAAAGAACATCCAATCCCTCCATCTTAAACCAAATTACAACGCGCAAAACGCGCTATGTACGCACTGCGGAGGGCGGAAACGTACCACCTCCTATACTATGCCGCAGGTGCAATTATGTGCCTCAATCCTCTTCGATGAAATACTTTGTTTTAATTCGTTTTTCAATGTCTTCCGCGGTTGGTAAGGTATCTACTAATTCCTGCGGAATAAAATCGGATAATTTATATTCACTTACACCAATGGGCTTATTAATGTCGCGTAACGCATATTCCGCCGTTAGTTTGTCTTTTTCTTTACACAAAATAATTCCCACCGTAGGGTTGTCAAGCTCATGCCGCAAGGTATCATCAATTGCTGATAAATAGAAATTCAACTTGCCCGCGTATTCAGGTTTAAACTTTCCGCGTTTTAATTCAATAACGACATAACAACGCAGTTTTGTATTGTAAAACAACAAATCAATGGTATATTCCGTATCACTCACTACTATGGGAAATTGATTGCCTATAAACGCAAAGCCTGTCCCAAGTTCCATTATCGTTTTCGCAATGTTTGCAACCAATTTATTTTCTATCTCACGCTCAATAAGATTTTCACGCTGCTCCACAAAATCAAATACATACGGGTCTTTTAAAACATCTAACGCCAATTCGCTTTGCGGCGAGGGTAACATTTCCACGTAATTTGTCGTCTTATCTGACAGTGCTTGTCGTTCATACGTTTTCGTGTCTGTATGATACTCCAGTGTGCTTAATGACCACCCATTTTGTATAGCCTGCATGGCATACCAAAGGTATTCGCTTAGTGTTTTCGTTTTGTTAAATAAATGCGTATTATGCGACCAACTCAAAAATGCAGACACTGTCTGCACTTTCTCTTTCATCGATACAAACGAAGCAAATTTCTTCATGTATTGCAAATTCCGCACTGAATAACCCCGCGCGTTTGGGAATTCGATTTTAATATCTCTCGCCAAATTATTTATAAAATGACTGCCGTATTGCACATTGTCATTTATTATGCGTCCTATATGCCAATATAATAAAATAAGCTCCCTATTTGCACCCAACACCGCCTTGTTTTGCGCTTCGTATATCTGTGTCTTTATGCTTTCAATTACCTTAAAATAATCTTTATTATTTATCAACATAATAGCACCCCTTCATTTTAGCCATTATCCGCACAGGATAAAAATGCAGACACTGTCTGCACTTTTATATCATACACCCCGCCGAACCCACCACCAAACAACCCCCGCGCCTACCGCCGCACCTGCCGCGTTTATCAGCATGTCGCTAAACATGCACGCGCGCCCGGGCACAAAGTGCTGGTGTATTTCGTCCAGTATGCCGTATACGGCTGCAATGCCCCAGCCCATGAAAAAAAAATAACGGGTGGTGTAATATTTTAACGCGTGGGCGGTACAGAACGCCAACGCCAGGTACGAAACAAAATGCGCCCCTTTTCGTAGTAGAAAATGAAGGAAATCTTCATCGAAGCACGCTAGGAAGGGCAGCCAATTTTGCACGCGCCCGATAATGCCCATGCTGGCATCGCCGGAAACATCGCCCGGCAGGCTGGAGGAATAAAAAAGCGCGGCAGCAATGGCCATCGCCAATAGCGGCCACGCGTATTTCCCCGGGGGGCGCAGCATCAGCGCTGCTCCTTGCGCCCGTCGCGGGCTTTTAGGTAAATCATAAGAATGTTCAAATCGGCCGGGCTTACGCCGGTGATGCGGCCTGCCTGCCCGAAGTTGGCCGGGCGTAGCTTGGCAAGCTTTTGGCGCGCTTCCAAGCGCATTCCCGTTATTTCGCTGTATTCAATATCGGGGGGCAGTGGGCGTGCCTCTGCCTTGGCAAACTGCGCGGCCTGCTCAATTTGCATGGCGATGTACCCCTCGTACTTGAGTTGAATATTCACCTGCTCGCGGACGGCTTCCTCGACGAACGCGGGCAAATTAGTGGGCGCGGGCGCTGTTTCGCATACTGTGCGCACATCGTCATAGGTCAACTCCGGCCGTTTAATCAAATCCGCCGCACGCACACCGGACACCACGGGGGATGAATTTTTTGCCTGTAGCAGCGCATTCGCCGTGTCGGGGGGCAGCGTGGTGGCACGCATCCGCGCCACTTCCGCTTCAATGGCGACGCGCTTCG
>Ga0209755_10007617_pt1 | contig 11706 bp, 5 predicted proteins | sample TergutCo191P1_FD_187301 | JGI IMG/M metagenome (GOLD analysis project Ga0209755, IMG submission 187301) | Cornitermes sp. P1 segment gut microbial communities from Petit-Saut dam, French Guiana - Co191P1 (SPAdes) (version 2) | ecosystem: Host-associated > Arthropoda: Insects > Digestive system >...
ATATATATATATATATATATATATATATATATATATATATATATATATTATATAGATTTAGTTTGTACCATGCAGTTAATACTCCATCTCACTACAAGAACCAGACACTTAATACTGTAAATGAAAAAAACCACCATTTGTTTTTAGATCCATTCGGAACACACAAATGTGCTGAATGGCCAGAACTTAGAATTGTTTAATGTTAAACCTGTTGGTACAACTACTAAGCTGTGAAGGGTTAAACAATGAAAACCACAATGAATATAATACTGAAATGAATCTCACAAAAGTGGCTCAGAATAAAATCTAATGGCAGACTTCTGTGTTGACAACATACCTTGAGATCCCACAGTTAATTAGTAGGACCTATTTGTGTTAAATAAATTGCAGATATTTTGAAAGTTACAGTCTTTTGCACCAACTGCCTGCAACATACCTTGCTAGTACCGAGAGCTCCAAAAGGACGAGCAGGTCTTCCATTCAAACCAAGTTTTGAGTTGACGCCAAGCTGTCGATAAACTTTCACCAGTTCTCTGGAAGACCATATTTGGACTGGTTCTACCTCATGAGGGGTTTGAGTCTGGATGCCATACGTTGCCATCATTGCTTGGAGACGCATGGACTCAGCAATCAGTACAATTTGCACCACAAGATCAGTGGCAGTCCCCTGCTAGTTCAATTAATATAACATATCAATCATCATGTCAATTAAAGGGCATAATTTATTGCTTTCCTGGTCCCACACATATCCTTTACACAATACAATCACATCTCACATTCCATAGTGAAATACCTGCTTCTTCAAAGCCAGGACAGAACACAAGCCAAATACCCACCCACATGACTTGTTTACTTGATTTTCTGTGTACCATGACACAGTTTCATTTTTTCAAATTTTATTAAATGAACTACCTAAATCATTCAATACTATGAAATGCACATAATGTATTTCAGCAAATGCTAAAATATGGCAAAACATTTACTGATATCCACTGTGCACATACAGTATCAAATTACAGGGTTATTCATGATTCCCTTACACATTTCATAAAATTGTTACACTTGAATGGCAGAAAGAAATGTAGCATGCGACCTACAGATGGAAAGAGGAACTCTCCAAGCTGCTTACTGAATACTTTGTAAGTGTTCTATGTGTCCGCCCTTTGTGATGCGGCAGATGTCAAGTTGACAATTCATTTCTGCCCATACCCACTGCAGCATGTCACGACTGATTTCTGAGACAGCAGCCATGATTCATCTTTGCAGCTTGGGCAGAACCTGTGGTAGAGAGTGCAGAAAGGCAAGAGTCCTTAACATATTCCCATAAAAAAAAACGAATCACCACTGCCATCTCAGAAATCGATCATGAAATGCTGCTACAGGTATACATGGAAATGGATTATCAGCTTGATATTATCTGCCATGTCATAAAGTGTGGGTAAATACAGCACTTATGAGGTATGCAAAAATACAATCACTACTTTCTTTTCTTCTTCACATGGGATCAAACATTTAGATCTCCAGTTGTTTCCCCAGCCTCTCTGACTCTGTCTTCTATCTTGTACTTCAGTCATAAATGACAAGGCATTGTATATCTTGCACATGTACTTGCTTCTGAAGGGTCTGACTTCCTACTTCCTACACTTCTCTCATAAAAGGTGAGATGTTAGGACTGTCAGTTGTTTTTGGTTCTCAGTTTTTAAGTGACAAAGAAAACAGTCTCTCTCCATTATGAAGGTCATTCCAATGTATGCAGGTCTTCATATACAGTGTGTGTTATTTTTGTCTGATTTTAACCAAAATTAGAGTGCCAAATAAAATTTATTAACAATCCCAAATATGAAATTCACAAAAATCTGCTGCCTGGGAGTCACACTATCCCATGCAGACGTATGGACATAAAATGGCTAGTAGCCAATATTCACATTGTGACTGTGCCCAACAATAACAGAGCTAAAGAAAGAAATCAAATTCAATGGTTGTAATATTAACTGCTATACACAGACATTTGAAACCTTGCATTAAAGAAGCACAAACACAGCAACATTAAATTTTATTTCTTGCCCTCTAAACAGAAAACACTATCATGATGCAAGACTCTGAGGTTGAGTCCAAAACCTACGCTTTTGAAAATTAAGGAAAAATTGGATCTTATCACCCTCTGAATTACAAGGACTAAGCATAATTTAAATCACTAACAAGTGTTAACGATTAACAAATAACCTCTTCCAGTCTCTTAAAGGAAAGTAGATATCACAAGACTTTCCCATATATAAATATTTCTATTTTATAAAATTTCAAAGAACTTTCCACAAATTGTACCTTCAGAATTTACAGAAAACACCCTATTATAGTACTGAAACTGTCATCAGTACATGTCACAGATAATTTTATGTTAATTATACTAATCGTAAGGTTCCGGTTTCTGTATTTTATCTTACACAGTAAGTAACACAGACAGACAAAAGTTCAATAAGTAAAGTTCCCTAGGTCATAAATTTTACTGGAGAATTCACTGCAATGTTAAATGTAGTGTACTTATTCCACTCAACTATCATTATTTTTCAACATAATCTCCAAACACATGGATGTATTTGTCCCAGAGTGACACAAGTCTAAAAATTCCTCTGCACTGACAACTGAACTGTTTCCTTTACAACAAATCACAAACAGCTACTTCTACTTCATCATTCTTTTGTTATTGGTGACCAGTCAAGTGTTTCTTTAGTGGCCTAAACATATTCTCAAACTCCTGCTTTTATCACATGCATCCTTCATGCATTCTGCTGACTAGGGCAAAATCATTTCCAACCACCTTGCACCAATTTCTGATACAAATTCTCCTTATTATTCTATTAGCAAGCATCTCTAACAACTGCCAGTAAATTTCAATGTGGGAAGTTTGTTCTTCCTATGAAAACCACATCACACTGTGCACATCCTCACAGGAAAAAGTATCTGATGTGAATACCGCTGCACATCACCTTATGCCCTGAACTGAATCTTGCACCATTCGTTGCACAGCACAGAAACTTCATGTGCAACTCCAAGCCAAAAAATAAAATGCCTGTCTAACACAGAAGTAACAGGCTAGGAACCTTACTTACCAATACACAATTTCATCCCTTTGTATACACACACACACACCAATAATTGTCTAAAAATCCTGTGGATAAGGTGGAAATGGTTTGTTTCAGTAAACGCTTAGGTCACATGTTCAAATCTCACCTAGGGCTTGGATGTTTATACATTTTCATCACTACTGAACATCACTACCAAACATAAGAGCTAGATGTCCTTATTCAAGTCATGATGGCATATATGGGAAGTGGAGGTAAAACTCCATTCATTCTCAACCTCAGCACTAGATGAGACAAGTGGTCAACTTCATTCACAGGCTGGTTTACCCCTGGTGAAAAAGCACCTGTTATGCACTGAACAGGGGGCTAGGTGGGCTCCAGAGTCAGTCTGGACATTTTGAAGCCCCCCCCCCCCCAAAAAAAAAACTCTAACCTCTACTGAGATTCAAATCATTAATCACAAAAACCACATAATATATAAAACACTTATGATAAAAGAACTCTGCAAAAATATTCAAAGACTACAAGAAATTGTGAAAACTTGGGTGATCAAACACTCTGAATTAAAATTAGCCCCTAAATGACTCGATTGGTGTTTCAATTTAGGTCATGGTTAATGATAAATGTATTATTTGAGAAGAAAAAGATAAAATGAGAAAATGAATGGCACTTCGTGAGAAATAAACAGAGATATGCAGTAACTCTCCTTGTTGCCTAAACATACACAACTAATTTATAAGGGCGATTTTTTATGTGTATTTGCTGAAAGTAGGTTGTTTAAAGGTTACTGCATGTCTGTAAACAAATTATGTAACTGCTCTTCAATCTTTGTCTTTTTGTTAACTTCAACTGTTTCTGCATCAGCATTATGTGCTGTAACTTTACCTCATCATCCAAAAGTAAGCACAGTGTCCATAATATGAAAAGTTTGACATTCCAAAGGGAAAATAGTCCTGTTACATAAAAACGTTAAAATTTCTGTGTTTACAAAAATATAACTCTTACTCACAATATTTAACTTAAATGTAATTACACATATAGAACAATGTCTGAGGTTCACTGTCCATTTCTAAAAGATAATTTTATTAACACCCTTACAATTTTTGTAGTAGTCAAGAATTATTTACAGAATTCCCAAGATGCTCTTATTTTTTTTCTTGCTTCTTAATGTAATGTAATGTAATGAGACATATATGTATAAAAATGCTTAAAAAATATCTCTGCTTATTTCAAGAAAATTTTCTCTAAAATGCAGAGGCCTCTAAGCCAGTTGCTGTTCTGCCATGGATCCTTGGACAGTCTGGTGAAATGTAGATAATCATTCATTATTGAATGAAAAGCTAAATTTCAGGTAGAGGTTAGTGAGAAAAAAACTGCAATTTTTTTCCCATCCAAGTTCACAGACCCCCTGAAATCTAAACATGGACCCCCTAATGCATCTGTGGACCCCAGGATAAGAACCACCGTTCTAAATGTTTATCACAAATAATATGTTGTTCTTTCATCAGCTGCTAACTGCCCAGCTTTGTTTCCTGCAGGGTTGTGTTCTGCTTTGTTATTTCTCTAACACGAGGCACACAGAACTGCTGACAGCTGGACATAAGTAATGAAACTGTAATATGTAAAAATCACAAATCCTTACAATTAAGAAACAGTGGATGATGTTCAATGCAATCACCATTTATTGATTCCTGATTATAAAATTTAAGACATGTAAAAATTATGAAGCAAAGAAAGGATTTTCTTGTAGCTTAACAGAATAAAGAAAATTTGTTGTTAGTCCCCTTCCACAACCAATATTGCAAGATCTAAGCTGCTGAAATGCAAACACTTACTGTATAGCATTCAATGAAGATACATTAATGGGACTATTCATAAACGTAGCACAGTATTGTACCTCTAACTCATGATAACCCAGAGACTGATTGCTCGTTAAACAGGATACTGTGACTTGGTTAGAAGATGAAATAGTGTCTGAAGTGTTGTAGTGTCACCAATTAGAAGCACGATGTATCTCATACACTCCCTCACAAATTTCTGCATTGAATACTTTCAGTAACTAAAATATAAAGTGAAAATAAATAGATTTAAAAAAAGTATCATATACACATCCGTATATAATAGGACAATTTCCCAACTTTGAACAGGGATACAATGAATCATTTCTTCAGTGTACTCTTTATTTTACTCTTGTAGCTTATAAAAGCTATGAGACACAACTTATAACATGAAAAGATGCAAAATGGGCAATAAAAAGTGCCCTGGCTGGGAGTGAGTATTTTGAAATTTAAAATTCTGCATGATAAAGGTTAAAATTACAAGTTATGTAACTATCACACTTATGATGAATCACTCCAGTAATGTAATGGTCACAGCCCACTAAGGTTAATGAAATATACATTGGACACTGTACAATATAATACTGCTGATATTAGATTTACAAACAAAAACAGATTTCTTAACAATACAGTAATTTATTCAGTCAATAACACAACATATATTGGTAATAAATATTAAAAACTTGGTGACATGTTTCGATTCACTGAACCATCATCGGGTCAAATATCAAAACACAGTACTGGTACATTCAGCGAGTACTGTGTTTTGATACTTGGGCTGATTATGGTTCAGTGAACTGAACCATGTCACTGAGTTTTTAATATTGATTACCAATATATGTTGTGTTACTGACTAAATAAATTACTGTATTATTGCAAAACACAACGGGATGGCTCCTATAAAAAAATATTTCTTAACATATAAGCTACTCTACTGTAATTCTTCGATAATAATGACAACATGTACACGTATCTTAATAATAACTTGTTTTTCATGTTATTTTCGTGGCTCATTATAGATTATTGCCAAATGTCATCCAACATTCCCCATACAATACAGAGTAATGAGGTACCACTATTTTATGTAATTTATTCAATCTTGTATGGTTTTGTTTGTGCATTTTGAACTGTTGTACACCACAAAAATATCAGAATATTTGTAATTTCTAAAAACCACCCTCCTTCTAGATATTGTAAAATTTCCTGTTCATCCTCTCTAATGTAACGATAAAGTTATAATCTCTCTTACCACCTTTCTTATCTACTATGTGCTACACATACTGAGTGAGCGGTTTGCATTCGACCTTGGCAGTGGTTTGCACTGGGGAATGCTGAACATCCTGTGCCTGTGACCATTAACAGATGTATTCCAGTTAAAAATAAACTGGCCTGAAATTCTGTTGTTTTGTCTGTTTCAGCAGTTATTTTCTGTAGTGATGTGGTTAAAACTGCACATTAATTTTTATTTAGGTTTGTTATAAATGAAGCACCTTCCAAATGGCAAGCAGCATTTGTTAAAAAAAAAGATGTATCACGCAGCGACTGAGACCCATGTTTTTGACAGGATCTATGTGTTTTCCCCCAACCATCTTCACAAGCGTTAAGGAACTACATATGCTGTACCAGTCAACTGCATTCTCTTGAGTAAAGGACATTATCAATCACATAGTCTTCAATATTTTCCATTGTTTCATCTTGTCTGTGTTTGTACACATACACCCAATCCTTGTTTTACACCCTGGTTGCAGTCCTGAATAAGTGGGCATAATTCAAAAAGGCATAAATCATAAATTATATTCTCACCAGAAATAAGAGTTACATGTAAGAGAATACAGCCAGCCAAATGTGTGAACACAAATCATGAAGTGGTGTAGACTGACAAGAGGCACTAACGCAAAGAAGCATAAAATAAGGAATGGGTGTATTACTATTATTCAAGCAAAGTCATGCCCACATCTGAGACGCGTTTATTTCTTCACTCTACCTTATGAATTGGTTACATTTACGTTCTACTGATGTTGAAGGATACGGTAACAACAAAGCTGTTGTGCCTACAGAGATTAAATAGCAATGCATGAGATGGGATGATAATCATGCATGGTCAGAAGGTATGGATTTCAAAGATAAACAATGACCATTTCAAGGCACTATTTTTGTATCTACCTATGCAAACTGAGGAAACTTATCAGGGCAACCAAGATTTGATCTATGTGCCTCCAAAATACATATCTAGAGCATTACCACTATACTTCAAGCTATAGAACAGAATGAAATAAAGGATTAAGAGAAAGAAGTCATAAAAACTACATAATACAAATAGAAAATATATGCTAGCAAGAACTACAAGCTGCAGGACATTCACTGGTGTAATAAGTAGTGATATGCGCTACATACATGCCATAAAGTGCTCGGTGTTTGTAAATCAGAAGTGAGTACTTACTAGCGAAGGTTTGGCCTATCACACCACCAGAATGAAAAACAAAAATAAACAGTGAGTACACATCATCATCATCATCATCATCATAAAATAACTGCCAAAGTGACATTCTTCTGAAATGTACAAGAATCCTAGAAGAAAGGGTGATTATACTGCCTAACTTCATGTATTCCTGCACATGGGAGCAGCTCTGCAGACACATTTAAATTTAAATTCCTAAAAACAGTATGAATTGTACAAACACATTAGTGTCACAGCAAGTTGTCAAAACAGTAACAGTAAGAACAATATAACAGGCTACACATGTAGTTCACCCGGAGACAAGAAATTCACACACAAATTTGGTGAAGAAACCTTGTCAAAAGTGGCCACCTGGAATACTAAGAGTGTGGGAGAAAGGAAATAAAATAAAAATGGAATTACAGGATATATCACATTAGGATCGGAGCTGGATGGAACTGGCTCAGAAATGCATCCCATGTAGGTTTTGCTATTTGTAGTACTGACCTTCCACAACTGCTACCAGATAGTTAAGGTGTGTGAGTGTACATGTTTACATTGGAGCCTTTGTAATCATGTAATATATTTCGGGCTCATAAAAAACTGTGTGTCTTTGGTTAATATTTCAGTATAAGCAAACAGAAATAAATAAAACAAAGTGCTTAATGAATGTTTTCTGGAATAAATGAGTTAACACTATATATTCATTTACCTCACCATGATAATATTAGCTTAAGCAGGGCACTGTTTCCTTTTGGGATGTTAGTCAGTTTGCTATAGCCCCACCAGACGACAGGAATATTAAGAACCACAAAATATCACAATAGTAAGTACATCGAAGGTTTCCGGTCAAATGAAAAGTAAAGATTACTTTAGCATGAAGATAATGAATTTAACAAATTCTGGCTATAAAGAAAATACCAGTTGCTGATTAGATATGGTTACAAAACCAACGAACACACATAAGCGTATAAAAGTATCTTATATTACAAACACAGTATGCCTCCTACATGTTATGGTCACTCCTGTGGCCATCCTGAAGGAGAAGCATTACAAAGGATAGATATGTCAAGATATTATGAAGGTTTATGAATCAAAGTACAGATGCAAAATACCAAGTTTTAACAATGTATGGCTTAAAATACATATACAAGTATAAAAGACAGAAAAACTTTTTTATTACTTCGAGCATATTACGTACGAGGTCTGACAGTAAAGTAACGAGACTGGTTCCAAAAAAGAGTTTTATTTCATTTATCCATCAACGAAAATACGGTCACCTTCAAAGTACATGCCTTGTGCCTGCACACACGTTTTCCAGCAGTGATGCCACTGTTTATAGCATTTCTGGAACGCAGCTCGAGGAATGTCATTTAAGGTTTGTGTTACAGACCTCTGGACGTGTTCTGTTGCTTCAAAATGGTGTCCTTTCATTGCCAATTTTGCTTTTTCAAATAAGAAGTCGCAGGGCATGAGATCAGGTGAGAAGGGAAGCTGCAGCATCACCGTAATGCCTTTGGATGTCAAAAACTGCACTACAGAGAACGCTGCATGGGCTGGCGCATTGTCGTGGTGAAGGATCCAGTTTGTGGCAATGTTTGAACGAACCCGTATGACTCTCTTTCTGAGTCTTTCAAGAATGTCTTTGTAGTAATATTGATTGACTGTCCAGCAGGAACCCATGGAATCAAAGAAGCACACAAGCATGTATTTCACTTTTGACTTGGACATGCGTGCTTTCTTTGGTCTTGGTGATCCCTTCGAATGCCATTCCAAACTTTGGCGTTTGGTCTCTGGATATCGGAAAAACCAACTCTCGTCACCAGTGATATCTTGCTCCATCAACTCTGGGTTGGATTCTACTTGTTCCAGCAGTTCAGCACAAACGCTCACCCGCGCATCCCGCTGTTGCTCTGTCAGATTTTTGGGCATCATCTTGGCACAAATTTTTGTCATCCCCAATTCTTCAGTTACTATCCAACGAACAGCTTCCCGGTTGACGTTTACTTCATCAGCAATCATTTTGACTGTCAATCTTTGATCGGATCGAAAAAGTTCTCGTACTCGTACTGTGTTGTCACTTGTCCATGTTGTTGATGGTTTTCTGCTGCGTTGCTCATCTTCAACAATGTTTCTGCCTTCAGAAAGCATTTGTGCCAGTGAAAGGCTTGTACTCTTGACACTGCATCATCTCCAAAGGCCTGTTGAAGTTTTCCATGTGTTTTGGTGGCACTGTCACCAAGTTTAACACAAAAAAAGATGGCATACTGCTGATTAAGAGCATAGTGAAGTTAGGGAATGCTTGCTATTATTTGGTGCAGAATCTTTTGTCTGCCAGTTTGCTATCCAAAAATCTAATATTAAGATATAAAGAACTATAATTTTGCCTGTTGTTTTGTATGGGTATGAAACTTGGTCTCTCACACTGAGGGAGGAACAAGGTAATAAGGGAGTGGAGAAAACCACATAATGAGGAGCTTAATGATCTGTACTCCTCACCCAATATTGTTCGGGTGATAGAACTCAGAAGACTGAGATGAGCAGGGCATGTAGCATGTATGGTGGAGAGGAGAAGCATATACAGGGTTTTGGTGGGGAAACCTGAGGGAAAGAGACATCCTGGGAGACCCAGGCATAGATGGGAGGATAATATTAAGATGGATCTTCAGGAGGATGGATTTGGGGGCATGGACTGGATTGAGCTGGCTCAGGATAGGTGGCAGGCACTTGTGAATGCAGTAATGAACCTTCAGGTTCCATAAGAGACGGGAAATTTCTTGACTAGCTGACAACCAGTTAGCTCCTCAAGAAGGACGCTGCTCCATGGAGTGAGTGAGTGAGTGAGTGAGTAAGTAAGTAAGTAAGTAAGTAAGTAAATAAGTAAGTAAGTATGATTGAGACATTAGTCTATTTAATATACATTTTAATACAATTATAATATTTCCACTGTCAATGATACTGGATGGCCTGAAGGTAATGATGATTGGTTAAAACATGCTGCCTTATTTAATATTACTAATTAACATTAATATCAATAAAGTTGTTTTGACTATAAACAAGTGCTTCTTTGTAATGTGAGAGATTGGCAACAACCACAGGTACATATTTCACATTCTGACTGAAAACTTGTCAGGAACACAGTTCGTTTGTTCCCCCACAGCAATGTTCCTGCATGCACATGCCCTCTACACAGAAGTTTCTCTCACAACAAACAAAAATCTACAGTCATCCTGTAAGCCATCCTACAACCCTGACCTGTCTCCAGCATGCTCTTTCCTGCTCCCCAGAATTCAAAGTTAATTTAAAAAGTGTCAATTTGAATCAGTAGCGAAAAGGCTCCAAAAAAATAATAATACAGCCACTAACAAAAATTTCTTCAGCACTGTACATGAGATGCAAGAAGAAAAAAGAATGGTCATTGGGTTCACTGTACTACGCAGTAGGGAAATACTTTAAAGGAGTAATGTTAATAAAATTTATCCTATGTGTACTGTGTTTTATTTAACTTTTTGGACAGAACCTGTGTATCTGTATACCAGAATATATGACAGCAAAACCTGTAACCATCATTCTTGTGCATGCTGTTTTTGTGCCGTATTATTAATTTCTTTTGGTCCCACATAAATTGCCCATATAAAAATGTATAATTATATCAGATGCAATCTTCCTTGAAGTGACATTTTACCATGTTAACTGCCCATATTTATTGGTCCTGATCCATATTACCAGGACAACAGTTTCTGAGGGAAAAAAATGGCAAAAACAACATAATGTCTTTGGAAGTTGCCCACAATGGTAATTACTGTTTACTTATAAAATGTCACATGTTGGCCAAATCTGAATTATGGTTGAGTTGAGGGGAGGGGGGAAGCTTAAGTTGTAAGGTGGCAAAAATAACTTCTGCATTTGTTAGTAGTACCATCACACATAATCCTGTTTGTTTCATCTTGTTGGGTTTGGCAATTAGCATTGTGTGACTTAATGTTATTATTCCAGTTATTATTTTGGTTATTATTTGACATCTGTGCCAATAATGTTTCAAAAATCACTGCAAAGTATATTGTTTTCAAACATAAAAATCATCCACCACACTGCCCAAGTGTGTCACATTTTTATTTGGTTACTGAGTCACCATAAAATGTTTCAAGCAACTGTACAGCAACCACCTAGTACTAAAAGCTGTGTGCCTTATGGACTCAAGAAAGGACAACAAGCTGATAATCAATGTTTGGTAAGCAATACATTTCACAGTGGCAGCTAGGTGACAGGTCACACAGTTAACAACTGTGAACTGTTGTCATCACTCTAGCTTCTGACATGAACTCAACACAGAAGCAAACTTGCACTTGGA
>Ga0209755_10007618_pt1 | contig 11706 bp, 4 predicted proteins | sample TergutCo191P1_FD_187301 | JGI IMG/M metagenome (GOLD analysis project Ga0209755, IMG submission 187301) | Cornitermes sp. P1 segment gut microbial communities from Petit-Saut dam, French Guiana - Co191P1 (SPAdes) (version 2) | ecosystem: Host-associated > Arthropoda: Insects > Digestive system >...
TTTAATTATTTAATAATGAACATAAGAAATTTTGAGTGCCAAAATGCAAATCAGACTGGAGTGTACCTGTTAAAACTCCCAGCAGCACAGAGAATTCGGTCCTGCAGGAGCTGCAGTTTTAACAGGTAAGAGTCAAACTCCCAGGTGGGTAGGGTGTAAACACGTATCGTAACAGACCTAATGATCACTTGTGTTCAGTCACTCATTTTTTAATAGCAAATAAACCCTCATATATGTGCCCAAGGACTTGGCTATGGTCCTTGCCATGTGGAGTCTCTTCATCCTGCATTTGTTAAATGTAACAACACCCAAATATTTCATGTTAATCTGCAAGTGGTATGCTCCAGCTGTTTACACTCCCTCTGGCACTCTATGCCTTCTGAAGACAGATCGCCAAAGTCTTTGCTTCAGTGACTGTATAAGTGCCAGAGTTTACAACGTGACTCAATAGTAGTAAGGCCCCAATGTTACCTGCTGAGAACACAATGCTGTTTTTTCTCTGTCACCTAATTACTTATCCATTAACACAGCCACATGCAAACATTACAATTTTGAAACTTTATATAACAGACCAGGGTGCCAAGTTATGTAAAAGGCTCTTTCAATACCCAAAATACTGACACCATCAACTCATTAACATATTTTTGTTTGAAAGTGACACATCATCTGTTAGGCTCATACACAGGAGTTTTGTGATGCAACATGCACAAAAGCCGTAAGACTTTTGTTCAGCAAGTCTCCAGCTTGATTGTGCCTTCCACCAGTTTTAAAATAAGTTTCTCAGTTTGCCAGCAGTAGACAGGAGGCTAACTGGACACAAAATTGGGGAAATTTCAGACCTGTAATAGGCTTCTGGGTACTGGTAAGTGACAGACTTTAGAGCAGTGTTTAAGGAAATGCATCTAGTAAACAATAAAACCTCTTGGAAAGTGCCTGAGGAAATCAAATGAAATAAGTTGCTCGGCAGAAATGGTTTTACAATACAGGGCGATTCATATGGAACACCTGGGTCACTGAGGCCTATAACTATGTAACACATGCATGGAACAAAATGAAATTAAGGTGACTCAAATGCAAATTCATGCTGAACTGGATGATTTTACATCAAGTGTTAAATATAACTGCCGCCCTCCACTAGACACATCAAAACATGACATCACATGTTGTCCGCCATTTGTCACAGAACATCATTCTCAGTGTTGGTGATCTCCAGTCAGATGTTGTCTTTCAAGGCTTCTACGGTGCATGGTTTGTCACTGTACACTCTCTCCTTCAGGTAGCCCCAAAGTAGAAATATGGAGAAGTCAAATGTGGCAATCAAGGAAGCTACAGGTTCCATGAAATGATTCTGTCTCACAGTGGAGCAATGACTCATGCAGGGAAAATGAATGCCACTCATTGAAATATGTTCAGAATGTGGAAAGTTACTCATGCACAGAGCCAGCATGAACAAGCAATGCTTGTGAAGCAAGCCTGATCATTCAAGAATTATGGGTAAAAATGATCCAGGCATTGTATATGCATCACCCTACAAAGTGAAAAAGACAGTCAGACAATAATCACAGCAACCCAACTGAAGGAGGTGTTAAAATATGTGTGTAGATGTGTAAAGTCTGTACCCCTCCCCTCCACTGGCCTGCAACAATTATCAAATCTGCTCTTTGTATAATGCAACCAATGCTTCCAAATAGCCTACACTTCTTGGACTACCCTGGAGATGGAGGAAGCAAGCACCTCCAAAAGGTTGGTAACAATTTGCAAATCAATACAGTGTCATATCCCAGACGACTGTAATCTTCAACAACATTGTGAAAACCTCAAGTCGAATGAACATCTCTGGTTGTCATACACAAGCATACATAGAGGTGTCCAGATGATAGACACAACAAAATAAAAATTTGTATCAAATTTGTTCCTTATTTGCTATGCAGTTTGCACCATCATGAAGGAAGACCCTCAAAATTTTTATCCATACTCCACTCACACACAACACCTGCTGATGCCCTTGTACAGGCACAGGCAGGCTGAGAAGTAACAGTGATGTGAAAAAGCTCCTTGGCCCTTGAATAAAATACAGATTGCATCAGAGAGGCCTTCAAGTTGAATACACATAAATCAAATCATGCTACAAATTCTCAGCTGAAAACTCCACATTCAAGTGTACACAATGTTCTGCATAAACACCTCCATCTTAGGGCTTACAAGATTCAGCTACTGCAGGCACTGAAATTGAATGACCAAGTGGACTTCACTAACTTCACTGTAGAAATGCTGGAGAGACATGATTTCCTCGACAAACTGCGCTTCTCAGATAAGGCAACCATTTACGTCTGTAGAGTTGTGAATGTGCACAAATGCAGGATTTTGGGAAATAGAAATCCCCATGTCACATGTCAACCATGCCAAAATGAATTTGTGGTGCTGCTTAATGCGTGATACAGTGATTAGAACCTACTTCTTTTCAGAACTAACCATGACCAGGGCCTTGTAACTGAAAATGCTGGAACCATAGGCACTTCCCCAGTTACCACCTGGAACCATCTCCCAACAAGATGGGACACCGCCTACCTATAGCAACACTGTTAAGAATCACAGACACTGCCTACCTATAGCAACACTGTTAAGAATCACAGCAGATAGATTGGCAGAAGAGTGCCAGTTACCTGGCCTCCTAGGTAACCAGACTTAAACCCATTTAATTTTTCCCTATGGGGTTTTGTGAAGAACCTTGTTTACCAGGTCAGAGCAACAAGCTGAACAAGCGCATGTGGGACACTGCGGCTACAGTAACTGACAACATGCTTCAAACATGTGGACAGAGGTTGAATATCATTTAGATATCAGTCATGCCACCAGGGATGGTCACAACTGAATCTACTAAGGTAGACAAGAATTATTAAAAAAAAAAAAACTTAGAGAGTTTTCCTTGATAATGCTGCAAATTTGAGGTCTTTATAATAAACACATTCTAAGATACAAATTTTTCTTTTTGGATACCTGTCATCCAGGCACCTGTATTACTATTACAACAGTGAATGGTTGCTAATACATTTCCTTTTTAATACCATTAGGTAAAAAACAGCTTGGATTCTGTACTCATTCAAAGGATGGCAAATTCAAGGGAGTCACATACAAACCCTGTTAGAGAAAATCGTCTGGTTCCTAGTGAAGGAAAGAACTGTCACATTGTTTTCAATAACAGTACATTTCTGAAAATCAATGTTGTAGGCTTACATTCTGGTGTTCTGCACCCATTAGGACTGCATACTGATCTGTTATCTGGAGTAGGACTGTAGCATAATATTTTGGAACAGACAGAGCTTGATACAACAAAAGAAATCAAGAGTCTATACGTTACATCTTAAACTTACTATAGCATGTAACATGAAACCCTGTTCCCATTCAAAGAGATACAACAGCAAACTCCAAGAAGAAAATTTTTGAAACCTGGTTATGGGTAAACATGAAAGGTGAAAATAAAAAATAAACCTCTTACCAAACAATCTTAAGCTCAAAATCTTTTTAATGAAGTCAGAAGACACTATAATGGTGTAGCCACACAAAAATAATTGGCAAAATGAGGATAAAAAGGAAGACATTACAATTAAAATTTAAAGGCATGAGACCTATATGACAATCCAGAATATAATGTTCAGCAGATACTAGAAGATACCAAAAGGAGAGATAAGGGCTGGCAGGTATAAAACAGAAAAACTGCAGATAGAAGGGATAGTATAACTTTTCATCCAGTTCGCAGAAGTAGAAAGAATGCTATAAAATGAAGATAACAGGGCTGTACATAAAAAGTATTGCATAGTTTACAAAACTTGGAATAGGAAGGAATTCACAGTGATTGCTACTGAGTTTGTTGTACTTACATAAGCCTATCCACTTTGAATATGTTTTCGTTTCTACATCTAGGCAGGTACGTGGTTTCATAGTGAGCATACTCATCTTTCCTCCAAAACTATTACACCATCTGTTCAATTTTCATACAGTCCAGTACAACTTACAATGCTTGTTAAATAACACTGACCTTAAATGACAGATTTTTTATAATAACTGTTCCTCTGTTTGGTGTTAACTTCAACTTCAATTGTTTTTTCTTCTTCTTCTTACTTGTCACACTTACGACAGTCATTTGTTTGTTTAGAAACCTTTTCTTTCCCTCTGAAAAATATCAACTTTATTATACTGTCCTGTAACTTCAGTGTCCTATGACCAGAGTAAAAAGGAGGGTGGTGGGGGCACTAGTAGAAGGAAGTAAGCTATGTCAGAACTACATCAGTTCTGGACTTCATTTTAATATGACACACTTCTGAAACTGGATGTTTCCATCCTCGGGTGCAAGAGTGGAGAGGCGTCTACTCAGCAGGGTCTTAAAGAAAGAACTATTCTCAACCTCTGGACCAAACATGAAAGAATAGTACCAACAGCATAGTTACAAACACTGGTTGCGAAACATGAAAATGAATTACCATGATTTCTTTATATATTATCATACAGTATTCGGACTGAGGGGGAACTAAATGTTTGGCTTATGTATCAGCACTGACTATACACAATGACCTCATTAAGCATTTTGCACTGCCAAACAATAAGAACTGTACAGCACTTTGCCTGCCGATACTTGAACTTGCACCCTCCACTCAGACTTGAAATATATCAATGAACACACAAAACATGTGATCCATGGATTTAAGCTGTACAAACATTGGTAAAATAAGTCCCAAAAGAGGGAAGAAAACAGCACACTTTGCCGAATAATATAACTGGTTAGGTCTTGAGTACAGACTCAGAACACAATATATGGGGAAAAAACTTAGTATCAACTTCTGTAGCATAACTGTTGGCAGCCTAGGTAAACCAACGGCTTCCCTTTGGGAGTCTATGATGTGTTAGGTCGAGTGGATATATTTTTATTTTTACGATTATTTTTATTATTTAATAAATTTACTAGCACATTAAACTAAATCTGAAGCTTAAAAAGAAGGTTCACAAAATATTTTCACTGACATATAAGAATAGGAGTCCCTTAATGTACTAAAATCCACTGTATACAAGTTGCATTACGTACTATGCGGCATGGCTGTCGGTCATTACATTACTGTAGTCCAATAAAACGTCAGTTCCTCACAAAAAAAGTTGCGATTATAAAGCTACGCCAGTTTATGAGAACTACTAACGCAGACAATTACACATTACGATTCACGCCAGTTTTCGTACACGAATTTCGCGTACACGTGTTGTAACACACCATTCACGTTCTCCACACAACTGTAGCAACCACACCACAGATCACCAGACGAACTGGGGTAGCCACGGATCGTAAATGACTGCAGACACTTTTATCTGTGGAAGCAAATCATACCATAGATTACACACACCGCGGATAAAAGTTAAGACGAGTACAAACTGTCGGATGTGATGCTGTAGTACGGAATTTTAGCGGAGTGCGCCGCACAGGATACCACGAATGACGGTGCCTCGTCATCCATGGTGATGTGCACGCCCCAAACTGACGTGTTCGGGGTATCGACTTGACTGAAGTGTAGAGCACAGATCATTTAGTGTAGAGCACGCGTAGTGTGTGGCGCTCATGTCCTTGGTTGCAACGATGCCGATGAACTTAGTAAACTGGTCCACGTTGTCGGATGGGCACCCCGCCGCAAACATGTAGCGGGTCAGGTGAAAGATGTAGTCCACCATCAGGTTGTAGGTATTGAGGAAATCCTTCACATGCCGCCATGTGCACTCGATCGTGTTCGTATGAGCAAACGAAGTCGTACGTGAAGAACAAAACCTTCATGAAATTCTCTGCTGACACTATGAACCGTGCCTGATTGACGTGGAAGCAGATGTGATCCTCCAACATCGTCAACGGCGACCGTCCTTACGATTAGTATCGACGCGCCAGGACATTTGGGGTTCGCACTTACAGCATACCACACTGCTTTGAGATAGCCCCACGTCCTTCAAGAAATGGACACCGACGTTGGGGTCGCTGAACAGAAATGCGTGAAACAGCTTATTAGCAACACAGCTGCCGCCAAGCGTCACGACCGAACGTTGTGGAAGGAACGTACGGCTTGGAATTTAGGCGCTATTGGTACGTTTCAGTTACAGAAGTAACGTGTATATCCATCACAGGTGTTTCAAATGTACAGTTTGTAAGAACGCGAAAAAATAATTCCTAACACACATCAGCACAGCACTCAGAGCAAGCAGAGCACTCACAGCAAAAACCAGATACTGGCGTCCGGCGTGATGACGACGAAATGTAGCGCGAAGCCCGGAGGAGGAGGAAGAAACGCTACGAATATTTCATGTGTTTCACGGATGTCCGTCTCGTTAGAGGAATATAAGGAGGTTGAAACAGAAAGGTAATGAAGCGACAAATACGTCGGAGGGAAATGAGAAAGACATTGTATGAATCACTAGGAATAACTCGAACGACTAACCGAAGCCAGTATGAACAATGTCCGAAGGAAGCAATAAAGGAACACTATGAATAGTACCAACGACTAATCTTAGTCTTAATAGTAGTGCAGAATGATAGGAATGGAGGGAAGGGGGAATGCGAGCTATGTTTCGAAGGACTAACCGTCGTTTCTTTCGTTAGTTCAGCAGGTGAAATAGTTGGAGAAGGAAATTAATGTACGGTGCGTGTGATGGTAAAGGAGGAAGAACCGCGGCAGACCTGCGCTAATATCGCCGAGAGATGGGAGAGCAGCATACGGCAGATGGGCAGAAGTAACGTATCTAACCCGAAAGGAGAGCCGAGTTGATATTCTAGTCGCAGGCACAAGGTCTGCATTACGCACTCTAAGCGATTTTCTATTCCGAAACCTTGCATCCTGTTCATATGACCTTACTGAAGATGCAGAGCAAATGGGCGCAAAACACCCTAAGTTTAATGTTTTAAAGTTAAAATAACCTCCCCAAAACAGAACTCGTTTTAATCTTCTTTACTCTTAGGCTCTGCGGCGATTAATTGGCTGTCTTCTGAGATGATATTTCTTTATGGTTTATTTTACAGCAACTGAGATTCTAAGGCGTTGAATAGTAGGAAAATTCATTGGGAGGGATTTGTAAGAAAATAGTCATGGCATTTGCAGAAAGATCCTGAGGAGAACCATGAGGGGACTCAATCTGGATATCTGAAGGACCGACTGAGATTTGAAAGTTTTATCTGCAGAATAACTTTTTTTTTTTTTAATAACATGGAGCAGAATCCTTCTCAAAGGGCTAATAGTTCCTCTGCTAGCCAACAAATTCTCCAGATTTTATGAAACCCAACAATTTATGACCGTATTCACAAGTGACTGCCACCTGCCTCTGTCTCGAGCCAGATCAATCCAGTCCACACCACTATCCCGTTTCTTGAATAACCACTTTAATAGTATATCCCTTCTACAGCTTGGTATTCCACATTGCTACATGCCCCTGCAGGAGATGTGATGGGGTTTGATCCATAGGAAAACTTCTGTTGTTTCAATATGGCAAAACAGTTTTGTAGTTTTTGATTGCCATATTTTCTCGTCACAAACACTTGCTATTGTGAACATTCTTTCACTTATATCTACTCAATACCTCTTTCACTACTATCATGCAGATCACAAGTGAAGTATTAGCCATCCTAACACAATTTTAGTAGTGTCTACAGTACATTTCATTTAGAACAATTTGTGATAAGATAACAGTTATTTCATCTGTGCACAGTATGATCATAATGAAACAGGCAGCGAGTGTGAAAAAGCATAAGGTTTTTGCCCTAGTCATCATGGGTGACTGAAATATATAGTAATATATATAAATACAATACATTGCTAAAATATGCAGTTTCTGAGTAGTTTATTATGGAAAAATATTTTAATGTGTAAAATGAAATCGCAAGATAAAAACCTTCATTTTCACTTTCATGTTATATTTCATTTTCCCTGAGTACAGACTTCAGCAACATACAGCATGATTAAATATATTCCATGGAGGCATTTGAACAAAGATTGTGAAAGACCCATATTTGAAGTTTTTCAGACACTTCTGAGTCATGGAATGATGTGTGATCTCTATTTCATAAAATACTGTCTGGTCATTTCTTTATTCCAGCTTGTAGAAAATCACAATGAATTCATGAGTGTATGGTACAGACGTTGGATGTGAAACTAGCAGGTTTAGTTTTATGAAGCAAACAAGGTAGCATTGTATGAGATTTTAGTTTCTAATTTTTGGGTACTATAAAGATCACAGTATTCAGGGATATGACACCATGCAGTCTGGTGGAAATTTGCTGAAATTTCCGAGGAAGGTGGACAAAGTACCATCTTCTGAAGCATCAGTAAATTTCTAATGGACTATATGGTATTGTGTCCCTGAAGAATGTAATCTTCACAGAAAACATTAGATTGCAAACATCAGAAATCAGATATGGTATATTCAGCAACTTTTTTGCTAATAATATTATAACTTAATTCAACCAAAATAATTCCACAAATCACAAGGTAGACTATGTTTGTATGCATGAGTGAGCTTATTTAAAGAAAATCAAACTGAATGCTAAATATTTAAAGTGATATCTGTTTGAATTGTATGAAAAACTTACATGCAAGTTAATATCCGTAATTCAACTTTCTGAGTATGTATACAAAGTTACACATTCCCTTTTTTCAGGTGGCATTCTTGGTAACAATTTGTAAAATATAATATGTAACCTTCATTTACAGGATTTGCAAAAAGTGGGCTGCCATATAACAGAAAAACTAAAGTCAATTTTATATTACATGTAGTCAAAAATACATCTCATCTGACAAACTGGTTTTGAAAACTCTTTAATGTTACAGAACTGAAATGAAGATTGACTTATTATCATAAACACATTACTGTGTTGATACTCTGCAGTTGGTTTTTATGACTGCATGGAAAATCTCAGAGATTATAGCAGTTACAGACATCTCTACACATATAATTTATCAACAACAGTTAGCCTGAATATGACAATGATACAAATGAACCGTCATATTATTTGAAGCAAACAAAAAAATTTGATGGTCTTGTGAAAAACATGATTACGAATAAAAAGTTGGAAGTTACAAACGGTACGGAAGACTAGTGTATGAATTTATAGAATGAAAAGAAATAAAAACTTATCCTCCTTTTTGCAAAATGCTGTATTCATGCCATCAACACTGCCTGAAGAACTGTTTCACATAAAATAAAAACTTTTGTATTACAAACAAACCATGTCCAAAACAGGAACATGTAACAAATGGACCATCTGTAATCAGAATGAAATTTTGTTAAAATTTTGAGATGGGAAAGGGTCTGAGTATAGCAATTGTTACAGAACATGTTTCTGATATACAGAAGGAAAAGCCCAAAGAATGAGGACAGAAACAAATTAGAGAGATTACAAACAAGTATGAGAGAATTTAAACAATAATTTGTTGAGAAATAAACTAATCAATAACAGAATAAGATGGCATGAACATAATTTTATACTGAATCCCAAACAAGATCCTCTATTAAGTTCAAGAATAAGAGCAAGGTCAAGATATAAACAACAGGTGAGGAAGAAGAGATATTGACGGTGTGGCTTCATTTCAGGACTACCCACAGAAAGTGGAAATGTCTAAGGAAGCAGAGGAAGAAGACCAATGTCTTGCATCACTGGATCACTGGTAATGAAATATTTTTGCACACTCACTATGTTGCATCAAAAATATTAAAACTGGAGAATCATTAATGATCATTTATATAGAAATGACATGGCTTGACAATGAATGTTCAATTGCTCTTGGTTTGAAACCTGTCAAATGTGGGATTTATTTTGTATTATCATTACTCATGCCTCAAAATTTGTCATGTATTCATACAGGAAGTATGAGTGTACAAAGAACACAATTTCAGTTGATAATTCTGGTAAAAATACTTAAATCTTTTTCAAGCCAGCTGCTGAAGCGTCTCTTTGTGAGAAGATAAGGTAAAGTTGTTGCCATGCTTAATCAAGCACCACAAAATAAAGATATACGGTCAAGTGGTGGTGAAGCTGTATGCATTCTAATCCTTGACACTAGATGAGGTGAGGGGTCAATTTCATGCTCTCTCTCTATTTCAGTCCTGGGGAAAGAGCTTCTGGTACCCACTGAGTGGTGCAATTATTGCATAGTTAAGACATGTCACACTATGCTATGTTAACATTCACTGTAAAAGAGTTCATTTACGGTATGGATGATTATTATAACAGTAACCCTGTTATTTTCCATCCACTAAATCTATGAGGTAGCATCCCTATTGAGAAGCTGATAATTGCACAGCTACTTAAATTCACTGTCTTTTATGGAATTCAAAGATTCACAGTCGGCCCTTAGTGTGAATGACTGGTCACACATCAGTTCCTGTAGTAAAGAGACATAAAAAAAGTCACATGAGTTATATTCTCCATATATTGGCAATGGATGTACAGTGAATCTGTCAATTGTGACAAATATGTGAATACCATTACACCTTGGGGTTATTTCCAGCAATTTTCATAATACCCACTAATGGAATCTACGCTGGGCTGGTTGAATCTAGTTCAAACCTCCCATTCTATTTTCATAAGATTAATTTTAATAGCATATTACCATCCATCTTTGGTCTAAATCTTCCAAAAAGCCCCATTCATGTTTTCAAAGGAAATTTTGTATGCATTTCACAGCTCCAATGAAAAATTACTGAAATCCAACCTTCTTTAGTAATAGCTGACTTAATTTTCTTAAAACACATACATCTTGCAGTGAAATGTTTACTATTTCTCACCACAGCAAGTGATGTTCTTACACTCTGTAGGAGTACTGCCTTCTACAGTAGATTCAGGCTTGTAAATGAACTTAAACCCATATAGGAGGATGGAGAAAAAGCAGATGGAATTATGAAACTGTTATAGATATTTACTACTTAAGAATTTTATATATGCCTCAATTTTATTCATTGAATATCACCTCTAACATGAAAAGACCTGTTGGGTTTCAAACCAAGGCAGTATAATAAGGTTGAAAGGGTATCCTACATGCACATCAGCTTGATTGTTTGAGCTGAGTTAACATCAGACACAGCATCTCATTCACAAAGAACAAAGGTTTAATGCATGCAATATTCATGGACAAATCCATTCCCCTGTCTGACCTGAGAATGTAGCCTTCCTACTTTCCTGTGCCTTGAGACACATAACATGTTGCTCAGTTCACTCTCCATTATGAGGTGAAGACAACAAAACCCCAAGCAAAAGCCAGGAGATGACACATGATTCTCCTACAGCTGACCCACAGAATCATGTATTGTCTTGGTTCCTTGCTGGCCCCTGACAGGGCTCTGATGTTTGCTGCTGTGAGGGAGTGGAGACCAAAGGTGAAGAGGTCTGACTAGTTTGGTGCTCATTATTGCTGGTTGAAACTTCTGAGAATAGAGAGCTGAGCTGTGGTGAACTCTGAGATGTGGTGGGCTGTTGGCGATGAATAGTGGAGGATAGGAAAGGTAAGTGAGGTGGAGACAGGTTGTTGCGGGACAGGTGCTGTGGGGGCCCTGTGTCAAGTGTTGTGTGTGGACTTGTGTGTATTGTGATGTGCTGGAGAGCAGGACTGCCGCCAGAAGGGCTTCCCTGTGGGGATGATGTTGTGTGTAGAATGGCATAATATGGCTGTGAATGGCTAGAGAGCTCTGTAGCATGCA